>TARA_B110000259_G_scaffold147074_1_pt1 | contig 27513 bp, 25 predicted proteins | sample TARA_B110000259 | Tara Oceans TARA_B110000259 (sample SAMEA4397649) | marine metagenome | biome: Polar Biome; feature: [SRF] surface water layer (ENVO:00010504); material: water (ENVO:00002006), including particulate matter (ENVO:01000060) such as... | depth 5 m | reverse complement strand
CTATGAGCTAGGTTTTGTTAAAGGTGCATTAAAGATTAATAAAGCCACCCTCACCTATGTTTCGACACCAAACACCATGATAGCGGGTACAACACCTAACTTAACAGGTAGTGTCACAGGCTTTGTCGGTGGCGATGGATTGGCATCGGCAACAACAGGTGGCTTGTTATGGAACACCGCTGGCGTGACGACGCAACCTGGTACTTATGACATTATGGGTAGTGGTTTAGCTGCGCTTAACTATGGCTTTGTTCAGGCACCAATTAATGAAACTGCATTAACGGTACAAGCGGGTTCTCCTTCAAGTGCACTTAGAACAACAGCGATTAGCTTATTACCGTTAGGTACAGCGGCGCCAGCACAAACACAAGTCACGATGATTGATGTTAACAATCCGTTAACAGCATCTGATGGCGAAGAAGGTGAAGGCGGCGGCTTTATTAATGACCCACAAAGCAAAACAAACGGGATTGAGGTTGTTTTTAGCAGCTGCGACTCTGGTTGCGATGAAGACGCCACACCATAAACTGTTGTATTAATGAAACAAATGCCCGCCACACTTGATGTGGTGGGCATTTTTGGGCGTTATAAAGCCAGATGCTTATACGCTATGAGATAATAATTGAACATAACTGAGAAACCAACCATGCAAAATAACACCAAGCTAAAACCTATCCTATCAGCCCTATTGTTTGCTTATGCCAGTATCGGGTATAGCCAACTAACTTTAGCTGGTGCCGGGCCAACCCCTGATGCGGGTATTATCTTGCAACAAACGGAACCTGTGTTACCTGCCGAACCAGCGAGTAATGAAACAGGGTTGGAAAGAGAAATCCCAGCGGATGCAGTGGATAGTAAGCCGTTTAGTGTTTCTAGCATTAGTATCTCAGGTAACACTTTGTTTGAGTCTGCGGTCTTGTATGATTTAGTTAAAGATGCAGAAGGCACTAGCCAGACACTGCTACAAGTTAAAGCATTGGCTAATCGTATTACTGATTATTATCGCAATGAAGGTTACCCATTAAGCCGTGCCGTGATCCCGCAACAATCGATCGAAAATGGCGCGGTACAAATACAAGTTATCGAGGCGCGTCTTGGTGAAGTGTCTATCGAGAATACAAGCCGTGTAAGTGATGCTTTAATCGAATCAACAGTAAGGCAACTAAAGGCTGGTGAAGCGATTGTACAGGAATCATTAGAGCGTACATTATTACTATTGAATGATTTACCAGGCACTAACATCAGTGCCAACTTAAATGCTGGTAAAGAAGCAGCTAGCACGGATTTAAATGTATCTGCCATGCCAGCACCCATGATCGCTGGCCGTGTCACTTTAGATGGATACGGCAATCGTTTTATTAACCGTGAGCGTGTTGGTGCCAGTGTGAGTGTGTTCAACCCTTTAGGGTTAGGTGATGTACTTTCTCTGAGTGTAATTACCACGGGCAAGCGCATGCAATATGGTCTGATTGATTACAACTTAGCACTGAATGGTTATGGCACACGCTTAGGTGCTTCTTATGGTGCATTGCATTATGCATTGGGTGATGAGATTGCTGCATTAAAAGCAAATGGTCAGGCACAAACAGGTGACCTGTGGGTAAGGCATCCATTTATCAGAGCGGCTAAGTACAATCTATACGGTACAGTTAAATATAACTATGCTGATTTAGAAGATCATGTTGATGCGGCTTTTATTAAAAATGACCGTCATGTTAAAACTTGGAGCGGAATGCTGAATGGTGACTTCCGTGATGGTGTATTTGGTGGCGGCATCAATAGTATGAGCATTCAGTTCACCAATGGGCAAGTGAAGTTTGATGATCCGATTGCTGAAATTGCGGATAGCGTGACCGCGAATACCGATGGTAGCTTTAGTAAGTGGAATATCAATCTCAATCGCTTGCAAGTGATTAATGCTAAAACCAGCTTATGGTTAAGTATCAGCGGGCAAATTGCTGAAGACAACTTAGACTCATCCCAAAAGATGGTGTTTGGTGGTCCTTTCAGTGTGCGTGCTTATGATACAGGCGCCATCTCAGGTGATAACGGTGTACTTGGTACGATAGAGTTACGTCGTAACCTTGGTAACTTTCATGGCTTAATACAAGGCATTGCTTTTGCAGATATCGGCCAAGTGCGCGTGAATGACAAGCCTTGGGCTGCTGCAACGGGTGATAATAGAGCCAGCTTAAGTGGTATGGGTATGGGTGTTAATTGGTTTGGAAATAATCAATGGGCAGCTAAAGCATCTGCAGCGACTTCTACTGGTAGCCGTGCTGATTTAACCAAAGACACTGACAATACCATTGCTTGGGTGGAGATTAGTAAAGGGTTTTAAGCCTGTCATCTTCGTCTATTAAAAAGCCACATCGGCGATTAAGGGGTGTGGCTTTTTTTATGCGCACTAATTGTTAGCGTATAGCGTAAATTAAACAGAGAATGGATAGGCAATCGGTTCATGGCACTGATAGCCTTGAACCTCAAAGTCATCTATCGTGACCCATGTTTCGAGGTCTTCTAGGCTTTTAATATCGGGGTTGATGATCAGTTGTGGTGCTCCATACGGCTCACGTTTAAGCTGCACATTTTGCATCAAGTCTAATTGATCTTCGTAGATGTGTGCATTGACTAGTTTATGATAGGCTTTGCCCGGTTTATTGCCCGTAATTTGCGCCATAATCGCCAGTAAGAAATAGACTTGTACCATATTAAAATTCAAGCCTAGCGGTACGTCACAACTTCTTTGTGTGCTGTTTAGATAGAGCGTATCACCCAGTAAAGAGAAGTGATGGCTATACATACATGGCCTCAAGCAGCCCATGTGAAAGACGCCTGGGTGATAAAAGGTAAGGATTTCCCCCCTATCGTCTATACCCTTTTTTAAGTCATCAACGATTTTCTTAAGCAAGTCGATGCTACCGCCACCTGGCTTAGGAAAATTACGAGCAACTTTACCGTAAATAAAGCCGCAGTCATCTTCGCCTTTTCTGTAGCTGTTATCTAGCCAAGCTTGATTGAGGTTAGCATTGGCATCCCATGTTTTGGTACCGAGCTTCCTGAAGTCTGCTGCATTATCATAACCGCGCAAATAACCAATCATTTCAGCAATGGCTGATTTGAAATAACTTTTACGGGTAGTGACTAAAGGAAATTCGTTATCATCCACATGATAGGTTAAATCCGCATTAATGACAGTCAGGCATTTCTTGCCTGTACGTTCATTTTCAACCCAAACACCTTCGTTAACGATACGTTTACTTAAGTCTAAATATTGTTTCATCAGTGTTGAATCCCTGCTTTAGCGAATCGTTTTAACCAGCGGTTTTAATCAACGGCTTTAGCAATAAAGTCTTTAATGTTTTGTGCGCCTGCTTCCATCACCGTAAATTTTTGCGGTAAGTCTTCGATACCGTTTAAGCTTTCTGGTCTTGGTGGCACATCACCTAAAGCTTCCACTAAGGCATCTTCAAATTTAGCCGCTAGCGCCGTTTCTAGCACCACCATCGGCGTACCTTTCTCACGATGTTCTAGCGCCACTTTAAGGCCATCAGCAGTATGTGTGTCGATAATAACGCCATATTTGGCGTTAGTGGCGCGTATCGTTTGCATGCGCGCTTCGTGATTGCTGCTGCCAGAAACAAGACCAAAGCCTCGCACTTTAGTCATTAACGTTTTCACATTAAAAGCACCACCCTGATCCACACCTGACCAAAGGTCACGGACTTTGTCGCCATTTTGGTCGAGCAAGTCATAAATGAAACGTTCAAAATTTGACGCCTTACTAATGTCCATTGAAGGGCTAGAGGTATGGAAAGTGTTGGCTGAACCACGTGGGCGATAAGTCCCTGTTTTAAAGAACTCGTCTAAGACGTCATTCTCATTAGTGGCGACCACCAGCTTATCAATTGGCAAACCCATCATGCGTGCAATATGGCCTGCACAGACGTTACCAAAGTTGCCTGATGGCACGGTAAAATCGACTTTTTGCTCATTGCTTTCGGTAACAGCGAAGTAGCCTTTGAAGTAGTAAATCACTTGTGCCACAATGCGCCCCCAGTTAATGGAGTTCACTGCGCCAATTTTGTATTTGGCTTTAAATGCCGCGTCATTAGAAACAGCTTTCACCATGTCTTGGCAATCATCGAACACGCCTTTCACAGCAATGTTATGGATATTATCATCTTGCAAGCTGAACATTTGTGCAGTTTGGAAACGACTCATTTTTTCATGTGGGGATAACATAAAGACGCTAACACCTTTTTTGCCACGCATCGCGTACTCAGCCGCAGGGCCAGTATCGCCAGAAGTCGCGCCTAGAATATTGGTGGTTTCGCCCTTTTTATCCAGTACATACTCAAACAAGTTACCTAATAACTGCATGGCCATGTCTTTAAAAGCGAGCGTTGGACCATTAGAAAGTGAAAGCAGATATAGGTCGTCTTCTAACTTAACTGTCGGCGTGATGTCCTCGGCATTTTGGTCTTTGCGCGTAAAACCATAAACCTCTGCGGTATAGGTTTTATTGATAATACCGCGCAAATCATCGGCAGGAATATCACTGTCTGCAATCAGGCGTGACAAAATCGCAAAAGCTAAATCACGATAGTTCATCTCACGAATTGCCGTTAAATCGGCATCGTCAAATTGGGGGTATTTTTCTGGCAAATATAAGCCGCCATCAGGGGCTAAACCACCGAGCAATACATCACTAAAACTTAAAGCGGGAGAATGTCCGCGTGTACTTAAATATTTCATATTTAACCTAGCGACTCCATACGCAATTTCACAAGTTTTCCTTCTACATCCGACAGCGCTTCGATTTCAGCAATCGCAGCATCCATATTCTTCTCTACCGTTTCATGCGTCAGTAACACGATGTCAGCCCCAGTTGTGGCTGCCGGTTGTATCATGGCGTCGATTGAAATCGCTCTATCCGCTAAGATTTTCGTCACAGCGGCAATCACACCCGGCTTATCTGTTGCATGCATGCGTAGGTAGTAAGCACTGGTAATTTCTGCAATTGGTAACACCATTAAATCTTGCACTTGATCCGCTTGATAACCTAATGCTGGGGCACGTTGAATATCGTTAGCATCTTTTAATCGTGCAATATCAATGAGATCGGCAATCACCGCGCTGGCGGTCGGTTCAGCGCCAGCACCTGCGCCGTAATAGAGTGTTGGTCCAACCGCATCGCCTTGTACCAGCACAGCATTCATTGCGCCATCCACATTCGCCACTAGGCGTTTTTCAGGAATCAAAGTTGGGTGTACGCGTAATTCAACGCCTTTATCGGTGCGTTTAGTCACGGCAAGCAGCTTAACAATGTAACCTAATTCTTCAGCATATTTGATATCAGATTGTGCTAGTTGGGTAATTCCCTCTGTATAGACGTCATCAAATTTTAATGGCATGCCAAAAGCAATAGAAGCCATAATCACCAACTTATGCGCAGCATCAATGCCCTCTACATCAAACGTTGGATCTGCTTCGGCATAACCTAAACGTTGCGCTTCGCCAATCACATCTTGATAGGTTAAGCCTTTTTCACGCATTTCGGTCAGAATGAAGTTAGTTGTGCCATTAATAATACCCGCAAGCCACTCGATACGATTAGCACCCAAGCCTTCACGTAAGGCTTTGATGATAGGAATACCCCCAGCAACGGCAGCTTCATAAGCGACCATAACGCCCATTTTTTGTGCTGCTAAAAAGATTTCATTACCATGCATCGCAATCAATGCTTTATTAGCAGTCACCACATGTTTTTTATTTTCAATGGCTTTTAATACGATATCTTTCGCGATAGTAATACCGCCAATCAACTCAACAACCACATCGACTGCTGGATTAGCCACTAGCGCAAAAGCATCATCTGTAATCTCAACATCACCGCTAGTCAGCTCATTAGCAAGTTCAATATCTCTATCAGCAACATGCGTCACTTTGATATCAACACCTGTGCGGCGCGCCATTTCATCACCATTACGTTTTAATACCGTGTAAGTGCCACCACCTACCGTACCTAAACCAATAATTCCTACATTAAGTTGCTTCAATCTTTTGCTCCGTGTTTCATTCTGTAATTTTTTAAGAATCTTGCAATGCGATTCATCGCGACCGTCAAATCATCGATATTCGGTAAAAATACGATGCGGAAATGATCCGCTGTTTTCCAGTTAAACCCTGTGCCCTGCACTAACAATACTTTTTCCTCTTCCAGCAATTCTAAAACAAATTGCTGATCATCTTCAATCGGGTAAATCGCAGGATCTAACTTAGGGAATAAGTACAGTGCTGCTTGTGGTTTCACACAGGTAACACCAGGAATCGCTGTCAGCATGTCGTACGCTAAATCACGTTGCTTACATAATCGCCCGCTCGGCGCAACCAAATCCTCAATACTCTGATAGCCACCTAATGCAGTCTGTATCGCTAACTGACCTGGTACATTACTGCACAAGCGCATGGAAGCTAGCATATTCAAGCCTTCAATATAGTCAGAAGCATATTCTTTATCACCAGAAATAATCATCCAACCTGAACGATAACCGCAAGAACGGTAGTTTTTTGATAAGCCGTTAAAAGTAACAAACAACACGTCGTCAGCCAGTGATGCCATAGAAATATGCTTTTGACCGTCATACAACACTTGGTCGTAAATTTCATCAGCAAAGATCACAAGTTGGTGATGCCTTGCAATCGCAATCAAGCCCTCTAGTGTTTCTTTTGGATAAATCGCACCCGTTGGATTGTTGGGATTAATCACCACAATCGCCCGCGTATTCGCATTAATCTTAGATTCAATATCGGCTAAATCAGGTAACCAACCATTCTCTTCATCACAAATATAATGTCTAGCCTCACCGCCAGCTAAGTGCGCAGAAGCCGTCCATAATGGATAATCTGGCGCTGGCACCAGCACTTGGTCACCATTATTAAGCAGGCCATGCATGGCCATCACAATCAGCTCAGAAACGCCATTACCAATCATAATGTCGTTCACTCTGACACCTTTGATATGCTTACGTTGCGCGTAATGCATAATGGCTTTGCGTGCTTCAAACAAGCCTCGACTATCGGTGTAGCCAGCTGCTTTTGAAATATTACGCATCACATCTTCCTGAATTTCTTCAGGCACTTCAAAACCAAATGCAGCAGGATTACCAATGTTCAGCTTGATGATGCGCTTCCCATCTTCTTCCATTCGTTGCGCACGATCCATCACAGGTCCGCGAATATCGTAACAAACATCGTCTAATTTAAAGGATTTCTTTAATTTATATTTGGGTGCTTTATTCATAATTAGTCACATTATAACAAATGCTAAGGGTGGCTTCGTAAAACGCCTTAATTAAATTACCTTGTAAACTGCTCTTATGCGGGCGCTATGATTTTAAATTAACGTACAAGCAAATCCATTTTCACCTATGTATACCCATCAGAATTAGTTAAAATAACTCTTATGAAATTACACTTAACACAAGCAGAAAACAACAATCTGATTACAGCTTACGGCGATGGCTTTGTGGACATCAATAAGCAGCGTTATACACAGCAATTGATTGTCATGCCCAATAAACTGATATTGGATTGGCCTGCAAAAGATTTCAAAAGCTTGACGTCACAAGACTTCAACACCATTTCCGACTTAAATCCGGAGGTTGTTTTACTGGGCACAGGTACTACACATCAATTTGTTCATCCACAATTAACCGCGGCGTTAACTGCAAAAGGGCTTGCCATAGAGTGTATGACGACCGATGCCGCGTGTAGAACTTACAATATACTGATGAGTGAAGGTCGGAATGTTGCTGCAGCGCTCATTTTATAATTGCTGCCAATCACTACCTTAAGAAGCCATTAATTATTGTGCTGATAGCGTTATTTGCAATCCATTATTTAGTCACCTGCAAATCTTTAGGCAAGTATTGCGTGCTTCCCACGGTTAAATCCTCAGGTTTAACTTTATAAAGTGTCAGCCCATTCAGCATACCGCCGCCGACTGTTTTGGCTAAGGCGCTCAATAAGTCATTGTACTTTTCACTCGCGCCATCGAAATTAATTTGCTCAACTTTAGGTGCGTCCAGCACAATCGAGCTGCTTGCCGCATCAAAGCGTAAGTTGCCAGAAATGCCGAGTTTCCCAGATAGGTTTTGATTAAAAAAAAGTACTCGATAAATCAGCATCCATTACGGTAAGCATATGCTCTGTCGCTTGATCAAATGTCACCAGATAGTTACTCAAGTTAACATCGAACACTTTTAATAGGGAAATCGGAATAGCCAGTTTTTCATTCAGCTTTTGCTGGATTTTCGCGCCCGTAACAGTCACGGCGTGGTCACCCAAGATACTGGCACAGCCAACTAAAACCAATAGAACTGATACAACAAACAGTCGTTTCATGGTGCGTATTTAATAACACTCACTTTTAAAGTTGATAGCTACTTAACGCACACTATAGGTTTTTGGTTGATAAGGTCAGTGTCGCATTCGTGCCGCCAAAGCCAAAACTGTTAGACAATGCTGTTTCAATTTTCACATTATCAATCCGTTTTTGGATGATATTCAAACCCTCTGCTGCTGGATCTAAGGTCTCGATATTAGCTGAAGCCGCAATGAAATCATTTTCCATCATAATTAAGGTGTAGATCACCTCATTCACCCCTGCCGCACCTAATGCATGGCCTGATAATGATTTCGTAGAGGCAATCGCCGTATCTGAATCACCAAATACCTGACGAATCGCTTCGATCTCTTTAGTATCACCAACTGGCGTTGATGTACCGTGCGTGTTGATGTAGTCAACTTTCACGATTTTATTACCATCATGCCCTTGCAATGCAAGATTCATACAACGAAATGCGCCTTCGCCACTAGGGGCAACCATGTCGTAACCATCTGACGTTGCTCCGTAACCTAGCACTTCCGCATAGATCTTTGCACCACGGGCTTTGGCATGCTCATACTCTTCTAGCACGACAATACCTCCGCCACCAGAAATCACAAAGCCATCACGGTCAGCATCATAAGTGCGTGATGCTTTGTCAGGCGTATCGTTATATTTGCTAGAAAGCGCCCCCATGCCATCAAATAAGAAGCTCATGGTCCAATGCTCTTCTTCACCACCTCCGGCGAAAATCACATCTTGTTTACCCAACTGAATTTGCTCTACACCAGCACCGATACAATGTGCGCTAGTAGAACAAGCTGAGCTAATGCCGTAGTTAATGCCTTTGATTTTCGCGCCTGTTGCCAAGGATGCGGCAATACCGCTACCCATGGTTTTAGTCACTTGATAAGGGCCAACTCGACGAATGCCTTTTTCTGCCAAGGTATTTGTCGCTAGCAACATACTTTCTGTCGATGTGCCGCCTGCGCCAACAATCAAGCCAGTACGCACATTAGAAACCAAATCCTCAGGCATCTTGGCATCTTCAATTGCCTGCTGCATGGCTAGCCAAGTGTACGCATGACCTTTCGCCATAAAGCGTAATAATTTACGATCAATCAGCGCTTCAATATCTAAATTTTTAATATCGCCAGCAACGTGCGACCGCATACCACGGTCTGCATACTCTTGCTTAAATGAAATGCCGGACTTACCTTCAAACAGGCTATCTTTCACTTCTTGTTTGTTGTTACCTAGGCTAGATACGATGCCTAACCCTGTAATCACGACACGTTTCATCATGTGCTCTCCTTGCATCAAATTAAAAGTTGTCTGTACGCGTGAATAAGCCTACACGTAAATCTTTAGCGACATAAATCTCTCGACCATCAATAGACATCGTTGCATCCGCAATACCCATAACCAGCTTGCGTAATATCACACGTTTTAAGTCAATTTTATACGTTACCATCTTCGTCTCTGGTAACACTTGGCCTGAGAATTTCACTTCACCAACACCTAAAGCACGACCTCTACCAGGACCACCTTTCCAGCCTAAGTAGAAACCAACTAATTGCCACATCGCATCTAAGCCTAAGCAGCCAGGCATCACAGGATCCCCTGTAAAGTGACAGTCAAAAAACCATAAGTCAGGATTAATATCCAACTCTGCAATGATTTGACCTTGGTTGTATGCACCACCGTCTTCGGCAATACTCACAATGCGATCAAACATCAGCATAGGTGGTAATGGTAATTGCGCATTACCTTCACCAAACATTCCGCCTTGCCCGCAAGTTAATAATTCTTCTTTTGTATAACTACTTTGGTTTGCCATTCGAGTTTTCTTTGTTAATTTAATTATGATTGATCCTATTTTCGCTTTAAAACGGTTTTCATGAAACCCCTAACTGCGATTTAATGTCGAATGTCATCAAAATTAAAGGGGAACCTCCCCATTATTGGCCGCTTAGGCTTGTGATTACTATGTGGATGAGTTAATCAGCGTTACTGCTGCTTTCTTCGCTCTCAATGCTGCTCCAGTCCCTGGACTCAACCCCTCAACCAATGCGGCACCTTCAAAAATAATCATCAACTGCTGCCCCAATGTCTCTGGGTCTTTAATCTTCGCTTTTTTTGCTATCTTGGAAAAATAAAGCTGCAACTCTTTTGACAACTCAGCAGAGTAGAGGTTGATTGGATGATTAGCCTCAGGAAACTCAACCGATGCGATATGAAATGGCAGCCCGTGAAACTCTGGCTTAGTAAGCCATAATTCAAACAAATCACAAAGCGCTAGCAACACCTCAAGCGAGTCTTTCTTTTTATCAATCAGGTTTTCTTCTAGCCAGGTATATAGGCGATCAGACTTATCGCGCAAGTAGCTCATGATGAGCTGGTTTTTACTTGGGAAGTATTTATAAAGCGTCGCTTTGGCAACACCACTTTCACGAATGATTAAATCAACGCCAGAAGCATTAATGCCTCGCGCTTCAAAAAGCTGGGTGGCTGTAGCTACTATTTTATCGTGCATTTTATTCATATTGGTTATCCATTCTCTGGTGAGCGGTTTAACGGGTTATTCATTAGCTTTTGCGGGTACTTACAATCGACATGCTCTAGTGATTTTTTTAGGCTATCTGCAGTATTGATATTCACTTTTCCTTCCGTCACAAAGGCAATAAATGCCTCACGGTCTTTAGGCTGCAACACCAATGCTTGTGGCAGTTGGCACTCTCCGCTTTGCATTTTTTGATACACCGCAATTAAGTTATCCACCGTTTGGCTCCCAGCTTGATTAATAGACATGTCTTGTGCCGCTTCTATTGGGATCAAGTCTGTCGTTGGCTTCTGTTTGTTGTTAATTGAAAATAAGGTGAACGCAAAGCCTGCAATCAACACAACACTGGTCAATGCAAGCATGAGGCTATTCTGTTTTTTTCGAGGAGAAACCAATGCTTTAATGGTTTGATTCACCAGCGGCCATGTCGTACTTGAGCTGCTTTGCAGCTGTACTTTAACGGCTCCGATGATGAGAAATAAAATCTGGTCAGTCATTACATTCGCGTCAGTAGCTGCGGCATTATGACTGATGGAAGCGACTTCGTTTTCGATGAGCTTCCTTAGCGCTTGCACGTCTTTAATAGAAAATTCGTTCACCACTTCAGCATGGTCAGCACCGCGGCCTTGGCTCAACTTTTCGATGGCGCCAGACAGCTTCAACAGGCGAGCCAGTTGTGTTTTACCGGTACTTTCATACCTCCCATAAAAATCTTCAAAGGTTAACAATTCAGCTCTCGCCATGGTTTAAACGTTTCTTTTATAAAAGTCTTGCAAAGTCATGCATTCTATTGCAAACTAAAAATGAACAGACCTGTCTGGATGGTAGTTTATTTCTTAATAAATCACAAGCTATATCAGAAACTGTAAGCCAGCATTTCACTTAATCATTTATTATTTGACTTAAAAATTTTACTCAGAGGAAAGTATGAACACTGCAACCATAGACAATCAACTCGCTGACATGCGCGGCAAGGCAATGAAGCTAGAATCAGAAGTGCAAAAAGTCATTGTGGGTCAAGACAAGGCGATTCGGTTAATGAACATCGCGATTTTTGCGCGCGGTCATGTGTTGCTAGAAGGTGGCGTTGGCGTTGGTAAAACCACATTGCTACAAGCGATTACCAGAGGTATCGGTGGTGCCTATGAACGGATTGAAGGCACGGTAGACTTAATGCCAAATGATTTGATTTACGATACTTATCTTGGTGAGGATGGTCGACCACAAATTGATGAAGGCCCTCTACTCCGCTCAGGCGAAGATCTATCCGTTTTCTTCTTTAATGAAATCAATCGTGCAAGACCACAAGTGCATGCCTTAATGTTAAGAGTGATGGCTGAACGCCATATCAATGCGTTTAAAAAGGAATACCGCTTCCCGCACATGTTGGTATTTGCCGATCGTAACCAAGTCGAAAAAAATGAAACCTTTGAGATTCCTGCTGCAGCACGTGATCGCTTTATGATGGAAATTGCTATTGATATTCCAGACGATCCAGCAATTAGAAAATCATTGATTTTTAATACCAAATTCCAGCATACAGAAAAGCTCACACAAGCGGTCGACAGTGATATCTTGCAATACGACCAACTCAATGATTTTTCTGACGTATTACAAGATCACATCAAGTCTAGCGACGTGATTGAAGACTATGCCTTAAACCTTTGGACAGCCACACAAGACCCAAGCAAGTTTGATATTGAACTGGATAGTGTTGATGTGAAACGTTTAATTCAAGCAGGTGCGAGCCCACGCGGCATGGGCATGTTGTTAAAAGCTGCCCGCGTACACGCATGGCTGATGGATAGAGATAGTTTATATCCTGAAGATATTCACGCTGTTTTCCATGAAATTATTGCTCATAGGTTGGCGTTTAACTCCATGTATGAAAGTCGCCGTACTTTATTGGCGCGCGAGTTAAGCACTAAGATTTTAGACCAAGTACACGTGCCACAAAAAGCCTAGCATCATGATTGCAGATTACGTTAAACCGTTTCATTACACGATTCCGTGGAAGTCGACTAGCGTCCATTATGGTGGCCATAAGGGCACTCAGCGTGGCTTGGGAGATGATTATCGTGGCAATGTGTCGCTGATTGACTATCCAGATGCCAAACGCATAGATGTGCGTGCATCGATGCGCGACCCTTATGAAAACATACAGGTGAAAACGTTTAAGCAAGATAATACAACGCCGATTTACGCCGTGTGTGATGCATCTAGCTCTATGCAGTTTAAAGGTAATAAAAGTAAGCTAGAAATTGCGACAGAGATTGCTTCATCGATTGCTTATTCTGCCTATGAAATGAGTGACATCTTCAGCTTTGTGGCTTATCACGACCATGTAATTGAAGCGCTCACATTGCCTTTGAGTCATCAGGTATTTAATAGCTTGGAAGTGATTAGTGAACTGCAACAATATAGTACGAAGCTCACGGGTTCAGAAGGCATTACCGACCTACCCTTCTATCTAGGCACAAGGCGTTCTCTGGTGTTTTGGATTTCTGACTTCCATATGCCGCTAGCAACCATAGAAAAAACCTTAAATGCCATGTCTACGCATCAGGTCGTACCTGTTGTTTTATGGGATGAGCAAGAGTATCAAAAACTGCCTAAATTTGGCTTTGGTAACTTAATCGACCCTGAAACGGGCTTAAGCAGCCGCTTCTTTTTTAGACAATCACTGCGTGAACAATTTATCGAAGCATTCGAGAAAAGGCGAGAAGCGCTCAACGCACTCTTTTTAAAGTTCGATTACCCTGCGCTTTTTGTCAACGGCGAATATAAACCTGAGTCTTTTACAGACTATTTTGAAGAAAACATGAGTTAATGAACATAAAACCATTCAACCTTGTCATGCTATTGGCACTACTAATCAGCTGTAGCTTAAGCATTGCAGCAGAAAAAATAACAGCAATCATTAGTATTGCTGAACCAATACAAAAAATTGGCATTCAAGTTGGCGATGTGTTGACACGTAAAGTCACCATATTAGCGAAGACAGGAGAGAAAATAACACCGAAGTTCTTACCGGTAAAAGGCACGAGAACAGCAGGTATGGAGCTGTCAAAAGTGAATGTGTCGCAAGCAGTAGATGATGCACAGTCAAGCTATGTCATTGAGTTAAGCTACCAAGTCTTCGCACACTCAACAGAAGCCGCCAAGATGGTGTTACCAGAGGAAATGATTACCTTAGTAGATGGCGAAGATTTAACCGTGCCTGCTTGGATGTTTTGGTATTCCCCTTTAGTGATTTCTGACTTAGACGATGCGAAAACAAGCCTATTGCCGCAAGCTAAAGCCGCTCTGATTAATCAAGACAGTAACTTGTTAAGTTTACTAGCATTCGCTGGCTTATTGCTATTCAGCATCATTGGTATTATCTATATTAATGCCGATCGTTATTGGTTGCCATTCATGGGTGGCAACTTTGCTCGCGCGCATCGACAAATCAAATCCATCAGTAAAAAGAAAGCGGCTGATACAGGTGCACCGAAAGTAGCACTAGGTTTATTACACGAAGCCTTTAACCAGCTATTTGGCCGTGGTTTATACCTGAATAATATTGATACGTTTTTAGTCAGCCATCCAGAGTTCAGTAGGTTAAAAACGGAAATAGCCGAATTTTTCGACCTATCAAACCAAACGTTATTTACCGATAAAAGCAGCAATAACGTGATGCAAAAAATTCTATCCTTTAGCAAACAGCTAAGAGACTGCGAAAGAGGCGTTTGATGACTTTATTAAACCCTTGGGCATTATTACTCCTGCCACTGAGTGCGCTGCCTTTTGTCTTAAAAGGCAGTCAAGGTCAGTTGTATTCATGGCTAACCATCGCGCCGAAAGACCAGTTTTCTAAAATAGCTGACTTCCTGTTAAACCTGATTACTGCGCTGTTAATCGCGGCATTAGTATTGGCATTAACGGGGCCGCGTGGCGGCGACCAGGTGGTACAAAAAGTAGGCAAAGGCGCACAAACCGTCATGGTCATCGACCGTAGTGTGAGTATGGAACATCCTTTTGCGGGCGATGTCATCAATGGTCAAGCTGGCGAAGTGAAATCGGCAGCGGCTAGACGCTTATTAACTGACTTTGTGCAATCAAGACCAGATGATATGGTGGGCGTTGTCGCTTTCACCAATTCGGCTTTATATGGCCTTAAAATTACGACCAATCGCGATGCCATTTATTCTGCCATTAATGCTGCCACCAGCTCTGGTGTTAACCAAACCAATATTGGCGCAGGCGTCACGCAAGGCGCAAGCTTATTTGACCAAATCGAAAGCTCCGGCTCAAGAGCGGTGATTTTACTGTCTGATGGTGCTGGAAAAGTTAGCCCACGTGTCAAACTAAAGCTTAAAAAAGAAATGGAAGCGAAAGGCTTAAGTCTGTACTGGATTGTGTTGAGAGAGCCTGACGGTTTGAGTATCTTCACTAAAAAAGTGTACACAGAAGACACCTCACCGGCGCCAATCGCATTGGACAACTACTTTAAGTCGCTCAAAATTAAATACAAAGCCTATGAAGCAGATAACCCAACGACGCTGCAATCTGCGATTCAAGACATTAACGCGCGCGAAAAGAAAACGATTCAATATGAGGTCACGATTGCTGGACGGGATTATTCGACTCACTTTATTATCATTGCCGGCATCATCAGCTTACTGATTCTGATTGCCAAAAACCTAAGGATATATCAATGAAAAATAGCATCACTTCAGGCATGAAGTTAAAAAATATCATCCTATTGATTGGTGCGGTTATCGGCCTAATTGGTCTGTTTGTAGCCGGAAAGCAGTATCTCCACATCAATGAAATCAACAGTGTGCTGAGCGCTGGAAAATTACTAAAAGATGATGCCTACCCGCTCAAGTCAAAATTTTCAGCTGCTTATTATCAAGGCGAAAATAAAGACTACAAACACGCGGTGCAAACGTATACGCAGATTTTAGAGGATGTAGCTAAATCTGCAGCACCGTTAAGCAAACAGCAAATAGCCAGCATTCAATACAATATTGGTAACAACCTGCTCACTTCAGGTATCCATCGGAAATTAAATGATGATGGCTCACTTAATGACGAGTCTAAATACAGCTTCTTGCAAGCCAGAATCGCTTACGAACATGCACTAAGAACAGCACCAGACATGCTGGCAGCTAAATTCAATTTAAGCTTATTAAATTCTATTATTCCGACCAATATGAAAAGCACCGCTAAAGAGAAATCTGGTGTTGAGTTAAGCAACTTGCCAGTAGGACTACCATGAGTAGTCCTACAAAAAAAGGTACTGCCATGTATAGCTCTGTCAAAAATAGCGCTACCATGAAAAAACTGGTCGCCTTTGTAAAGCATGATTTTCTACAAGAACACTATGAAAGCCTCTTGCTCGTCATCATCATTGTTCTATTATCATTAGCCATTTTCAAACCTGAAATTCAGCTAAAACAAGACGTCAAAAACTACTTGTTACTCGCTGATGTCTCTCAAAGCATGAATGCGGAAGATGTCAAAATCGGTGCAAAAATAACCAACCGCATGGCATACACCCAACACCTCATGAAGAAAGTAGTTGCAGATGCAGAATGCGGCACCTACTTTAGTCTAGGCGTATTTGCGGCTGAGAATGTCGCATTGCTCCTAATGCCACTAGAAGTGTGCAAAAACTACGATGAAATCACTGACAGCATCGACCACCTAGAATGGCGCATGGCATGGCGCGGCAATAGCCGCTTAAGCTTCGGCATCAAAACAGCAGAAACCATGATCGACTACTTGAACATGCCAGCCTACATGCTGTTCTTTACGGATGGCGATGAAGCGCCCAAAGTAAATGCTATTAATAAACTAGACCTCAGTCGCCTACAAATTGGTAAAAACTTACTCTTGGTCGGTGTGGGCGGCAATCTACCTGTCCCTATCCCGCGTTATAACTCCAGTAACAAATGGGTTGGCTACTGGTCTTCAGATACCAAAGAAAGCTCCGCAGGCGCCGTTGGCGTGAGTTACAGCGACACGAGTATTGATGAACCAGACCCCACTGTCGCCTATGCAGAATATGACCGCTACTTATCGCAGCTAGATACTCAATACCTTAAAAAAGTTGCCGTAGAAGTTAAAGGCACTTATATGAAAGGCACAGACAGCCCAGCGTTTTACGACCACGTTCGCGAGCTAAAACCTGTCGCGAATATTGTTACCGACTATTCCATGCGTTGGATATACCTTAGCTTAGGGTTGTTGCTTATTTTACTGACTTATTTGCCTAATATAATCGCGTTAAGCAAACAAGTGTTTAGGAAGTATGCAGTTTGATAATCAAGCTGACGTTCCTTCTAATTAACTTATTGGTAGCTTCCACCTCAATCAAATAGTAGTGATTTTTTCTTTTAGTAGCGCTGTGATTGTTATTATTTTTAAATATAATCTTCTAAAGTTATACATATAGTTATACGTTTTATAACGTTTAAATTAAGGGCCTCCATTAGGAGTCCTAGGCATTAAATTGGGGGGTAGGTTAGTTCTGCGCGATGCTTTGCCAGGCGGGTAATTAGTGGCCAGATAATCTAGTATAGTGGTTTCTGTTTCACTGGGTATTTTCCACAAACCTTGTGTTCTTTGCATCCAGCGAATCATGGATTCCCAAGTTTCCCTATCGCCCCGCTGCCCAGTAATAAACTTGGCTGAATGACAAGCTGTACAATTACCTTTTACGATTTCCCAGCCGGGCGCCATTATCAGCCCAGAATCTTTGTCAATTTGATAAGCCTGTATATCCGCGGCAATAACAGTGTTCGTTATAGCGAGCATCAATATTGACATGGTCAGCCCTAACTGTTTTGCTAGAAATTGAGTCATTACGTTATCCTCATTCAGGCTACTTGGACAGCAATGCGATGGCAAGCATTGTTCAAATAACCTTTTGGATTCCATCCTGGCAGAATAGTCGGCTGAGCTGTGCCTTTGCTATCGGTAGCACGAGCCCAAACTTCGTAATAGCCTCGTTGCTGAAATTTAAGTTTAGCAGACCATATTTGCCAAGCTAGGCGGTTTACCGGTTTCTCAAGTTTTGCTAGTTGCCAGGTAGATCCAAAATCTATCGAAACCTCCATTTTTTCCACCTCAAGATCACCAGCCCAAGCCTTGCCTCGGAATTCGAAAGTATCTTTCAGCGCATGAGTGATACCGCTTTTAGGGTAGGTAATTAACGATTTAACAGGCATTGAATGGATAATACACATATCCTCATCGGCAACTTTAGCACCTGGTGCAACAGACTCACAGGGAATCCGGTAGGCCTGTCCATTCATTTTCTGGCCATCATGAACTTTGTTGCGAATGACGATTTTATTTAGCCACTTGCCGCTGACTGAGGCAGGCCAGCCACCAATTATCAACCTTAACGGAAAACCATTTAAGTGAGGAATATCTTCGCCATTAAAGCGCCAAGCAATTAATGATTCATCTTCCAGTGCTTTTTCCATAGGGACCCCGCGGGAAATGGCATCTTTGGTGGGGTCTCTACTTAAATGACTATCGGCACCGTAGTAGCCAATATAAATAGCATTATCTTTAATGCCACAAGCTTCTAGAACATCTCTTAGCCTTACTCCTGTCCAATTGGAACATCCCACAGCTCCAGTAGACCACTGATTACCCTTAGCTGGAGGATTAAATTCACTTCGACCATTACCACCACACTCTAACGTTATCGCGTAGGTGTAATGCTTGAACCGCTTTTGAAGTTCGGCTAAGGTAAATTTTTGAGGATTGGTACAGGACTCTCCAGCAATTTCTAGCTCCCACTTACTCGTATCACCTATGGCACCAGGATCAGGAGGTAAACCATTGTTGCGCACGAAGAAATGTTTTGCCGGAGTAAATTCATCATCAAGTAAATGAGGGGGCGTCTCTGCGTTGATTGGTCGGTCGTTAAGAACCATCAGCCCTTCTTTACCTTCAATAGAAAAGGCCTCAGATTCAGCAGCGAAAGCAGCAGGAATAAGCCCTCTGGGCATTTTGCTGGCAAAGGGAATAAATCCTCCTAACGCAGCCGCCATCGCAACCAATCCAGATTTTTTTAGAAAGCCCCTTCGAGTGTAAGAATCGGATTCTCGGCCCCATAATATTTTGTCGGCAGCTATAGGATCACCGGCATGAAGTTCATGTATGCCGATAACCTTTTTCTTATTACATTTAGGCATAATATGCTCTCTTTGAAGTTTATATTCGGCTCAGCTTTAACTAAGCCTTCTGTTTTGTATTCTTCATGATCGCCAAGTCAAGTTCAATTCGTAAGCGTGAATCGAACAACTGCCGTATCAACTTATTAGATATAGCTTAAAGTATTTTAATAATAATAGTTACCCGAAAAATTACCCCCCCCTAGAGGCAATGTTTAAATTTAGCCGCATGCTTGTTAGTGTGGAATAGAGGGAAATTTTAGATTAATGGCACTACAACGAGCATAGTTTGCGCCGCTTTTGCGATTTATGATAATGTAATAAAAAGTGTCCCTAACCAGCCATTCAAGGGAGACTCATAACGGAGTCCCTTAATTTAACCGCTTTGTGTCCAATAAGGAATATACCTCAATGAGCAGTTGTATAGATACATCTGAACTTAAGCAAATAATTATGCAAATTGTAGCTTCGATTCCACAAGGTAAAGTTGCGTCATATGGTCAGGTTGCAAAACTTTGTGGCTACTCGGGTTATGGACGCTACGTTGGTTCGATCTTAAAACGATTACCTAGCAGCACAACATTACCTTGGCACCGAGTAATAAATGCTAGAGGAGTAATTTCATTTCCTATAGGTAGCGAAGCGCATATTAAACAACTCTCACTACTCTTCAAAGATGGTGTTGATTCTGAAAATGGCAAAATATCTATGCGAGTTTATGGCTGGTCTGTTTAATTAATAAATTTATACATATTTTATGTATGTCTCATTTCAAAAAGTGAAGATCACCAAAGCGTCTAAGCTATTAACTAAAGCGCTTTCACACGAATCACAATGTAGTGGGCGTCAATCGAATAAGTACATTAAATTATTGATATATATAGGTTTATATGTTTTTATAAAAAAAATACCCTCAAACATGCCGTTAAAATTTAACCTTACCAACTTATCACATGGGCACTTTTAAAATGTTTTCCCAAAATCATCGCTTTGTTGACCTCAGGTAACAAGATTGAAAATCCATTATCAAAATGGTTTTGATAATGATGGTTTACCCTGAGCATCTTTTCATTCCACCAAATCCAATAAGTGTCTAGCAATGTACGTTTCGCCAGCATCCATCTAAGACTGTATGGGGTGTTTTAATTCTCAAACTATGAGATGGCATTAAGGGCTAAGGAAAGCCCTCACCAGGGGCGAGAGGGGTAAGTCTAACCACCTCTAATAATAGTACCTAGCCAGATACAAAATAGACATAAAAAAGACCCACACTTCCATGCTGCTCTATAAAAATAAATTGGTTTATTTTTATAATTAAATATGTTTGGCGACTTTTCCGTTACCTTCATGCCACAAACGGGGTCTTTCAAAGTTTGTAGGCATTGGCTATCCACCTCCATGATTTTTTCTCCTCAGTAACATATAGGCTGCTGGCAACACAAATAAAGACAATAGCGGTGCGGTAAGCATGCCGCCTACCATAGGTGCGGCAATACGGCTCATGGCCTCAGACCCTGTGCCAGTCCCAATTAAGATAGGAATTAATCCAGCCAGAATGACTGCTACTGTCATGGCTTTAGGCCTTACTCGCAGTGCAGCACCCTCAATTAATGCGTCATAATAATCTTCCTTAGTATTGAGTTTGCCAGCGGCCCGATAGCGCTCAATCGCCTCATCCAAATATACGAGCATGATAATGCCAAATTCAGCGGCCAAGCCTAATAAAGCAATCATTCCCACACCACTAGCAATAGAGAAATTGTAGCCCAAGAAGTAGAGAAACCAAATTGCACCAACTAATGCAAACGGTAAGCTACCCAATATAAGAATGGCTGGTGTAATGCGTTTAAAAGCGAGAAACAATAAGATAAAAATAATACCGAGTGTCATCGGTATCACATAACTTAGTCGTTTAGACGCACGCTCAAAATATTCAAACTGACCCGACCATGCGAGTGAATAACCTACTGGCAGCTGCAATTCTTTATCCAGCATCGCTTTTGCATCTTTCACAAAGCTACCCAAGTCACGGTCTTGAATATCCACATATACCCAAACATTCGGGCGTGCATTCTCACTTTTAATCATAGGAGGACCGTCAGTTACTTTCACTTCGGCTACTTCACCTAATGGCACGGTAGCTCCTTTTTCAGTAACGATAGGGAGAGATTTAAGCTTATCTACTGAATCACGCAGTTCTCTTGGAAACCTCACATTGATGGGATAACGTGCTAAGCCATCAATTTTTTCACCAATATTAGCACCACCAATTGCACTAGAAATCAACAGCTGCACATCATCAATATTCAAACCATAACGTGCGATTTTTAGACGGTCTATTTTGACATCAATATATCGGCCCCCTGTCACGCGTTCAGCGATCACTGAACTTGCACCAGGCACTTTTTTCATCAGCCGTTCCACTTCTTTCCCTAGTTTTGCTAGTGTTGTTAAGTCAGCCCCTCCAATTTTGATTCCTACTGGGGTTTTAATCCCTGTAGAAAGCATATCGATACGGTTACGAATAGGTTGCACCCATACGTTTGCCATGCCAGGTATTTTAAGTTTGCTGTCAAGTTCTTTAACTAGCTTCTCCCGTGTCATGCCAGCACGCCATTCATCTCGTGGTTTAAGTTGAATTGTTGTCTCTAGCATCTGCACTGGGGCAGGATCCGTCGCCGTATCTGCTCGTCCCGCCTTACCAAATACTGACTTAACTTCTGGCACGGTTTTGATGAGTCTGTTACTCAACTGCAGTATCTCACTTGCTTTTGAAACAGACAGTCCAGGCAGTGCCGTTGGCATATAAAGCAAATCACCTTCATCCAGCGGCGGCATAAACTCACTGCCTAATTGACTTAGCGGATAGAGTGTCATCAATACTGCAATCAATGCAGCCCCTAGTGTCACTTTAGGGTAATACAATACTTTACTTAATAGTGGTTTATAAATGACAATTAGCCAGCGATTAAGTGGGTTACTATGCTCAGCCCTAATATGACCACGAATAAAGAAAGTCATTAATACAGGAATTAAAGTCACTGATAGTCCTGCGGCTGCGGCCATTGCGTAAGTCTTCGTAAAAGCCAATGGTGCGAATAGTTTTCCTTCTTGCGCTTCTAACGTAAATACGGGGATGAAGGACAAAGTAATAATCAGTAAAGAGAAAAACAGGGCAGGCCCGACCTCACTTGCCGCATCAACAATCACTTTAACCCGCTGGCTATTACTGGGCTCACCAAATCCTTTTTTGTAACTTTCAAGCTGCCGATGGGCATTCTCAATCATCACAATGGCGGCATCCACCATGGCGCCAATCGCAATTGCAATACCGCCTAACGACATAATATTGGCATTAACACCCTGGTAGTACATGACAATAAAGCTGACTAACACACCGATTGGTAAGGCGACAATTGCCACTAATGCTGACCTAAAATGCCATAAGAAAAACACACAGACCAACGCAATAACAATGAATTCTTCAATCAATTTATACGCTAGGTTATCGACAGCTCGCTTAATGAGTTGTGATCGATCATAAGTCGTCACAACCTCGACACCTTCAGGCAAGCTCTTCTTGAGTGTAGCCAACTTTGCTTTCACAGCATCAATCGTTTCAAGCGCATTTTGTCCTGCTCGCATCACAATCACACCCCCGGTTACTTCGCCTTCCCCATTAAGTTCAGCGATACCGCGACGCAACTCAGGACCGATTTGTATACGCGCAACATCAGATAACAGAACCGGTGTTCCGCTAGCACTCGCACGCAACGGAATATTCCGGAAATCATCTAATGTCTCTAAATAGCCATGTGCGCGGACCATATACTCAGCTTCAGCCATTTCTACGACTGCACCACCCGCTTCTTGGTTAGCCGATTGGATTGCCGATACCACTGTAGAAAGTGGGAGTCCATAATGGCGTAATTTATCTGGATCAACCTGCACCTGATATTGGCGCACCATACCTCCTAAAGTAGCCACCTCAGCCACTCCTGGAATTGTTTTTAATTCAAATTTAAGAAACCAATCCTGTAATGCACGCAACTCACCTAAGTCATACTTACCACTGCGATCAACTAACGCATACTCATACACCCAGCCCACACCAGTCGCATCTGGCCCTAAGCTTGGGTTGACGCCTTTAGGTAGTTTTGAAGTAATCTGGCTTAAGTATTCCAATACACGAGAACGTGCCCAGTATTGATCTGTACCATCATTAAATAAAATATAAACGTAAGAATCACCAAAGAACGAATAGCCACGTACCGTTTTTACGCCGGGCACAGACAACATGGTTGTCGTCAAAGGGTAAGTCAGTTGGTTTTCTACAATCTGAGGTGCTTGCCCAGCCCATTGCGTCCGTATGATGACTTGTGTATCAGACAAGTCAGGAATGGCATCTAATGGTGTCCTGAGCATAGTAAATACACCCCAAATCACAACCATTAACGTAGCTAGCAATACTAATAGTCGATTGTTAGCAGACCAACGTATTAATTGGGCGATCATGGGTTCACTCCCTTCATGTCACCCTTCATGACTGCAGGTTTTTCTATACGATCAATCATATACTGTGCTGGCATGTCAGGGTCTGCTGATGCTTCAGATTTCAAATCAAACTCCACTTCATCACCAGCTTTGAGCTGACTAAGTTGTTTACTATCTTTGACCTTGAACCCCATTGTCATCGACGGCCAACCCAGAGCTTCAATCGGTTCGTGACTCAACGTAACATCCTTGGTTTTAACATTCAAATCAATTACCTTGCCACGACCTTTAATCATCTTTTCTGATGGCATGACATGGTCTTGGTGCTTCGCCATATCATGCATTTCACCCATATCATGGTCCATGGCTTTGTCTTGCTGAGACAGTCTTGTTAAAACACCAGATAATGAAGCTTCTGAATCAATTAAGAACTGGCCTGAAACAACCACCTCTTCTCCTTCAGCCAGACCATTTAACACTTCAGTGTAACGGTCACGTTCTTGCCCAGTGGCAACCTCAACAGGACGATAGCCCGTCTCACTTTTCACAATCACGACTTTACGCGTACCTGTTGCAATAACACTTTCAGTGGGTACCGATAACGCTTCTCTAGCTTGCCCTGAAAATTCAACGTTAGCATACATACCAGGATGTAATCGATTACCTTTATTTGGCAACTCGATGCGTACTCGCAACGTTCTAGAGGCATCAACCAATGTCGGATGCAGGTGGTCTACTTTCCCTTTCAAAACCTCACCAGGAAAACTTTGCAACTGCACATCGACAGCAACACCTAGCTTCAATCTAGCTACATCGCGCTCTGGCACTTCTGCAATCAGCCACACTTGTGATAAATCAGCAATTTGAATTAATGAGCTACCTGCCATTAGCTGTCCACCTTCTCGAACACCTAACTCAGTCAGCACTCCAGAAGCTGGGGCATAGACGCCAAAGCGAGTACGTGATTTTCCTGACATTGTAATCGCGGCTATCTCACCCCGACTCATCCCGAGTAACTTTAACCTGTTACGTGAAGCGTCCCTAAGGACGCCATCGCCATCGACACTAGATAATTGACGCAAGGCCAAATACTCTTGCTGTGCCGCTAATAGTTCAGGTGCATAAATTTCAGCAACTTTCTGACCTTTGCTGACGGAGTCACCTACAGCACGTACCAACAATCGTTCCACAAACCCTGGAATACGCGTTTGCACGTCATAAAAACGGCGTTGATCCGGCTCAATGCGTCCTATTGCTGAAAATGACTCACCAAACCTTTTCGATTCAACTTGCGCTAAACGGATACCTAAATTCTGCCTGGTTTGAGATGAAATAGCGACACCTCCTTCTTCACCATCACTACCAGCGTTAGTATATTTCGGGACTAACTGCATATCCATGAAAGGCGACTTACCCGGCTTATCGAAGCGCCGTTCAGGCACCATCGGGTCATACCAGTATTTAACGGCCTTGCCAGACCCGTCTTGTATAACCCCATTTGCTGCTTTTATTATCGACTTGTCTGAAACACCATTTGATGTACTTTCAGACATATCCAGCTGCATACTTTTCTGCCCAAAAAACCAACCTAAACCTAAAGCTAGCACGACTATAATTGCTGTTAATACGATATGAATTCGCTTCATGATGGGTTCCTTTTAATCTTATTTGAATAGCTGTTTGTCGTTGATAAAGTACCCAATTCTGACTGCTGCTCGTTGTTTGTCCGTCAAAATACTTAAGCGGTCTAATTCAATATCAATCACACTTCTACGTGCTTGCCACACATCTGCAATCGTTTGCATGCCCGACTTGTATCCTGCCTGTGCAATGCTTAGCTTAGCTTGGGCATTGGGAATCAGTTGTGTTCTACTTTCGTTTTCGAGCGCCTCTGCCGCCTGAGCATCGGCCATTGCACTTTCAAGCTCAGATGAAAGCTGACGTCTTCTATCTTCCGTGAGCTTCCGCACTCTTTCGACCAAGACAAGCTTTTCTGCAGTGCGTCGATCTTGCCGATTGACACGATCCAATTGCAGGTCAATTGAAATCTGAAAACTGATCATGTCGCTATGACCATTAAATCGCTTGCCATATCCAACTTCCCACCCCCAACTTCGCTCTAGATTCGCTTGCGCACTATCAACTGCATATTGTGCGACCTTTTCAGACTGGAAGGCATTTTTTAGTAAAGGGTGCCTTTCAATCTTTTGTTGAGTTGTGTCATGATTCAACTTGTTTGTCATGGCTGGCAACTCTGTTGAAATTGGACGAGATGCCGATTTTCCAATCCATCGAGCCAAAGCTGCACGCGCTTTACGCTCATCGCGCAGTGCAAAGATACGCTTCTCCTTCGTTATGGATATATTGGTATCCACCCCTAGCACATCGCTTGTTTTAGCATTGCCCGAACTTATACTAGCCGCAAGGACCTTTCGCTCTGCAATCATGTTATCAATTAAACGTTGATAAAGCTCCATTTTCCGCTGTGCTTCATAAACATCCAGCCAAGCTAGAGCAGCATCACGCTCAATTGATCTCGCTGTTGCAACTTGTTCTGTAGCGAACTGATCTGCCACTGCTAACTGTCGGTTTGAAGCGACTTCACGCTTTTTCAAAGGGGTCATATTCTGAGCAAACCCAACATTTACCATCGTCATATCCTCACGATCAAGTCGCAAAGCATTACTATTAGTAACAGGAAGGTTGGTGACGCCAAACTTGATTTTTGGGTCAGGTAGTTGTGCTTCTGCAATTGAAGCTTCACGTGATGAAGCCGCTGCATCATCGAGTGATTGCAACAAAGGCTGATTTTGTGTGGCTAATTGAATGGTTTCTGCTAATGACAGCAGCTCTTCTGCTTTTACAGAAAATGCGACTACCAGCATCATGCCAGTCAACAGAGTCATCACTATTGGCTTAAAAGCTAATTGGATGGTGTTCATGAGATTTCTCCTAAAACTTAAAAAGACGATTTAGGGCGCAATGAGGCCCTATAACATCAACTCAAGCAGGAGGTTTTAACGGTGGGGATATATCTATAGATTTATCAGATGGAACAAATTTTGAGAAAAATGCACTAGTCGCTTCTGCATAAACATACTTCGATAATGAATCAACATCAGGTATTACTTGAGTGAAGTGGCAAGCAGCACCCATCACACAAGACTTATGCTCAGCATTAGAGGTGTGTTTTTCATCTGTACTCGTCGAAGCTTCATGGCAATGCTGCATTCCAGACATATCACTAGAATGTAGAGAAAGAGAAGACATAACAGACTCAGTTGCACATGAAGCCGCACAAATGGCTGCTAGTGCAGGGCTTGAAGCCAGCACAAAAATTAACATCACAGCAATAGGCCGAAAAAATTTCATATTAATCCTGACTTTATCACTCTGAATTGGTTCCAGCAAGTAGCTTTTTAAGTTAAGCCATTCTGAATTTCTGCTAACGGTGCTACTACACCTAGCTTCATCATCGCCAATCTCCGTTTAAGCGGGTTTTAAATACGTTGCACTGAGACTCAATCGAATATGCCAATTAGGTGTTTGTTTTAAATACACTACAAAAATTTAGTTGCAGGCTGTTATACATATATCTATACACTTTAATACATGCTGCTTTATTTAAATGTAAAAATATTCGCTTAATTTTTTATCTTTAAATCGTTTGTAGTTTCTTTGTTTGATTGTATCTTTAGTATTTCTTACCGCCCAAATATATAGATAAAAAATATAAGTTTACTAAACCAATAATTAAAATGACTAATCGATAATGATTTTACTGAGCCATTGTTCATGATGAACAATAGAGACTAATTTTTGTAATAGCATAATATTTTATTAACAGTTAGACACACTTCTAATTGTAAATAACTTAAAGGAAA
>TARA_B110000259_G_scaffold112874_1_pt1 | contig 27938 bp, 27 predicted proteins | sample TARA_B110000259 | Tara Oceans TARA_B110000259 (sample SAMEA4397649) | marine metagenome | biome: Polar Biome; feature: [SRF] surface water layer (ENVO:00010504); material: water (ENVO:00002006), including particulate matter (ENVO:01000060) such as... | depth 5 m | reverse complement strand
TTTAGTGGCGGTAAAGATTCTGTTTGGACGCTTTATTATTTAGTAAAAGAATTTAATATTAAGCCACTGGTTGTGAGATTTGATCATGGCTTTATGCGCCCTAATTTAGAGGAAAATGTCAAGAAAATTCAGAGAGAGCTGGGAATTGATTTCCACACTTTCACGCCCAATTGGAAAGTGGTGCAAAGATTGATGTTGCAGAGTTTTATTGAGAAAGGTGATTTTTGCTGGCACTGTCACACGGGTATATTTAGCTATCCTATGCAAGTCGCTATTAACTATAACGTTCCGCTAATATTTTGGGGGGAGCCGTCTGCTGAATATACGTCATACTACAGTTATGATCAGCCGGAAGAAGTTGATGAAAAAAGATTTAATCGATTTGTTAATTTAGGAATTAACGCCGAGGACATGTTTCTTAGAATGAAAGGAAATATTGAAAAGCGTGACTTAAAACCATTCTCTTATCCTCCGCTGAAAGATTTGCGTAAAATTAATTATCGATCAGTTTGCCTTGGATCATACGTGCCTTGGGATGTTAAAAAACAAGTCGGCATTATACAGAAAGAACTTGGTTGGACGGGAGATCAAGTTGAGAATGTTCCATCTCAATATAACTATGAAAAAATTGAATGTTATATGCAGGGTGTTAGAGATTATATTAAGTATATTAAGCGAGGATATACAAGACCAACTCATTTGGCGTCTATAGATATTCGCCATGACAGATTAAGCCGTGAAGATGGTCTAAAAATCATAGATGAATTTGAAGGTAAGAGGCCGCCTAGTCTAGATCTATTTTTAGATTTTATTGGTCTTACCGAAGATGAGTTTACAGAAATTGTAGAGTCTCATGTTGTTTCTCCCCACAAGCATGACCCAGACGCAATTAAACCGGGCTTAAAGCTCAAAGACTATGATATGTGGTCAAAGGATGGTTCTATGCCAAGGGCTGAGGCAATTAGGTTTGTAGGGGATTGGAAAGCCCGTAATAAATGATTGCCATTGTTGACTATGGTATGGGGAATACGTTTTCTGTTTTAAATGCTTTTGACTACCTTGGCGAAGATGTTTCTATCTGCTCTTCGGCCGAAGAGCTATCAAAAGCAGAGAGAATTGTTCTGCCTGGTGTCGGAGCGTTTCCAGATTGCATGGAGGCTCTAAAAAAACGAGATCTGGTAGATATTTTAAATAAAAAGGTATTGATTGAAAAGGTTCCTTTTTTAGGTATTTGCTTAGGGATGCAGGTGCTATCAAGTTATGGTGAAGAAAGCGGAGGAGAAAAAGGCTTGGGCTGGCTGAGCGCTGAAGTTAGAAAAATGAAGCCTAATTTGGATTTAACCAAAATACCTAATATAGGCTGGGAGCCTGTAGTCTCAAGCAGACAGAGCGCTCTTTTTTCTAAAAGTTACTTAGAGCAAGACTTTTACTTCGTCCATTCCTATCATATGATCTGTGATGACGAGCTAGATGTTACTTCTTACTATTTGATGGAAGATAGGAAAATAGTTTCCTCGGTGCAAAAAGAAAATATTTTTGGTGTTCAGTTTCATCCAGAGAAGAGCTCTACTAATGGTATGGATATTTTGATGAATTTTTTAAGGTATACATAGATGGCCAAGTCTCGGCTCATACCTAAGTTACAATTATATTCCTCTGTTTTTAATCCTGGATCACTTTCAATTGTAAATACCGTAAATTTTGGAAAAATCATTGAGATTGGTAATCCTGTTTCACAGGCTAAAATCTATGAAGCACAAGTTGCTGATGAATTAATTTTAGTCGATTTATCACCAAGTAAAGGAAAGACTGAGTCTGATTCGAATTTATTGCTAGATACGCTGAAAGCAATTTCAAGTGAGGTTTTTCTGCCTCTTACAATTGGAGGTGGAGTCAAGAATATTGCAGATGTTGCTGAGTTTTTGTCTCATGGAGCAGATAAGGTCTGCATGAATTCTAGTGTTATTGAGCGACCTAACCTTATATCTGATGTGGCTAAAGCATTTGGTTCGCAGTGTGTGGTCGTCAGTATCGACTATAAGCTCAACGCGGCAGGACTTTTAGAGGTTTACTCTAATGGGGGTCAGATGCCGACTGGTTTAAATCCAATAAGTTGGGCGAAAAAAGTCGAAGATATGGGTGCAGGAGAGATTTTGCTAACCTGCATAGATAATGATGGCATTCAGGAAGGGCTAGATCTGTCTACCGGAAAGTTAGTGGCTGAAGAGTTAAATATTCCACTAATAATTTCTGGGGGTTGCGGCCTGGCCAGTCACTTTGTTGATGGGTTTACCATCGCAAGGGCTGATGCTGTTGCAGCTGGTACATTTTTTTCTTTTAGAGATCAGAATCCTATGCAGACAAGAGGGCATATCAAAAATGCAGGTGTTAATATTAGGACTGGTAATTAGGTATGAAAAATAAAGTAATTGAGGGTCAGAATATATTTCTACGACCTATTAAGTCATCCGACTCGTCGGGACCATATCTTAATTGGTTAAATGATCCTAAGGTCAATCAGTACCTTGAGAGTCGCTTTGTCTCTTGGACTGATGAAATGTTAAGTTCTTACATCGCCAATTTGGTAAATAATAATAATGAATTATTGTTTGCCATATGTACTATGGAGAGTAAAAAACATATAGGCAATGTAAAGTTAGGCCCTATTAATTGGAATCATCGATTCGCTGATATTGGTATTATCATTGGCGATAAGTGTGAGTGGGGAAAGGGAAGAGCCTCAGAAGCAATTAGAGCCATATGCCGGTATGGCTTTGATGAATTAGAGCTAAATAAGATCACTGCTGGTTGCTATGGAGATAATCAAGGTTCAGTAAAAGCTTTTAGTCGAGTTGGTTTTCAGCAAGAAGGTATATCACGGAAGAAGTTTTTTTCTTCAGATCGTTATCAAGATCACATTTTGCTGGGGATTTTAAATGATGAATTCAAACGCTGATGTCTATGGAAACTAATTTGGAGGTTAACTCATGATTTTAGCAATTGTACAAGCGCGTATGGGTTCAACAAGGTTGCCAGGGAAAGTGCTTAAAGAAATCGATGGTCAGTCATTAATATCCATTTTACTAGCGCGGTTATCGCAATCGCAATTTATTGATAAGATTGTTGTTGCCACTACTGAGGCATGCACCGACGACCAATTAGCGGAATCATGTGCTGAGCAGGGTTACAGTGTTTTTCGTGGAAGTGAGATTGATGTTTTGTCGCGTTATTACTACACTGCTAAAAAATATCAAGCGTCAACAATTGTTCGTATTACTGGTGATTGCCCACTTATTGATAGTGATATCGTTGATGAAGTTATTAGAGATTTTAAGGATAATCTTGTAGATTATACCAGTAATATTGAGCCTCCATCATTCCCTGACGGATTGGATGTAGAGGTTTTTTCCTATAATGTGCTTTCTGAAGCATTTCATAAGGCTAATGAAGATAGAGAGCGAGAGCACGTCACTTCTTACTTGCGAGAAAAACAGCATATTAGACGATCTAATCTAAAAAATAGCGATGATGTGTCCCATATGCGCTGGACTGTTGATGATCATAATGACTTTACTGTTGTAGAAAATATTTTTAAGCATTTCTCTCCCAAAATTAACTTTTCATGGAAGGACGTTTTACTTTTAAGTGATACAGAGCCAAAGTTATTTGCTGCGAATTCTGGAGGAATAAGAAATATGGGAAGCGAGATATCTAAAGGTCAGAAACTTTGGGGAAGAGCTAAACGAGTTATCCCTGGTGGGAACATGTTGCTGTCTAAACGACCAGAGATGTTCTTACCTGAAAAGTGGCCAGCCTATTTTGATAAATCTAAAGGTTGTTCAGTTTGGGATTTGGATGGCAATCATTTCATTGACATGTCGATAATGGGAGTTGGTACGAATATCTTAGGTTATGGGCACCCTAAGGTAGATGAGGCTGCCAAAAATGCTATATATAAAGGTAATATGTCGACATTAAATTGCCCTGAAGAAGTACTTTTGGCAGAACGTTTGGTGGAGATGCATCCTTGGGCAGATATGGTTAAATTTGCCAGAAGTGGTGGAGAAGCAAATGCTATCGCTGTAAGGATTGCTCGAGCAGCAACTGGTAAAGATAATGTAGCAATCTGCGGTTATCATGGCTGGCATGATTGGTATTTAGCGACAAATTTAGGAGATAGCGATGGTTTGACATCTCATCTTCTTCCAGGTCTTCAGACTACCGGGGTACCGAAGGGTTTGCGTGGAACTGTGTTCCCTTTTGAGTACAATAATTTTACAGAGTTGGAAGCATTAGTTACAAAAAATGACATTGGTGTGATCAAAATGGAAGTGGTCCGTAATGTCGGACCGGAAGATGACTTCCTGGTTAAGGTTCGTAAATTAGCAGATGAAAAAGGCATCGTTCTTATATTTGACGAATGTACATCAGGATTTCGCGAAACATTTGGTGGCATTCATAAGAAATATGGCGTAGAGCCTGATATTGCAATGTTTGGAAAAGCGATGGGCAATGGATATGCGATTACAGCTGTCGTCGGACGACGGTCGGTTATGGAGTCAGCGCAGTCGACATTTATCTCGAGCACTTTTTGGACCGAGCGCATTGGTCCAAGTGCAGCTTTAGCAACATTGGATGTAATGGAAGAATTGAAGTCGTGGGAAACTATTACCGAATCAGGAAAATCAGTAAGGCAGGGGATCGCAGATATTGCAGACCTTCATGGCCTTGAGATAAGCCATTGGGGTATTCCAGCTCTATGTGGCTATTCGTTTACAAATAACAATGCATTGGAGTGCAAGACATTGATCACGCAAGATATGCTTTCAAAGGGTTATTTAGCAGGTAATAGTGTTTATTTAAGTATTGAGCATACTCCAGAAATAATTAGTGATTTCTTATGTGCGCTCGAATCTAGTTTCGCATTAGTAAAGAGTTGTTTGGACAATAATGACTTTGAATCTTCACTACAGGGGCCTGTTTGTCACTCAGGGTTCAAGAGGTTGAATTAGAGGTTGAATTAATGAAGGTAAAAGTTGCAGTTCGGGCCGATGCTTCTATTTCTATAGGGTCGGGACACGTTCATCGATGCCTAACGCTAACTGATCAGTTACTTCGGTCCAATTATGAGGTAACTTTTTTCACTAGGCCTAACAATGGCCACTTAGTAAACCTAATAAAGAGTAGAGGTTGTCATGTAAGGCTACTTCCGCTAATTTTAGATGAAAGTTTTAACGGTGATGATTGCGTAACATGGCCTGAAAGTTATGCTATAGAAGATGCCAGACAAACAATTTTGTGTGCCGGTGATGAATTATATGATTGGATGATTGTTGATCACTATGGAGTAGATAGTCCTTGGGAAATTTTCACTAAGGGAATCTATAAGCACCTCCTTGTCCTAGATGACTTAGCTAATAGGCAGCATGATTGTAATATTTTAGTTGATCAAAACCTCGGAAGAAAATCCTCACATTACCAAGCTTTATTGAATGAGAAAGCAGTGCGTCTTTGTGGTTCCGAATACGCATTACTCAGACCAGAGTTTTCCGTGTCAAGAGATATCTCTCTTGAGCGAAGGAAATTTCATGGACTGCAGTCTATTTTAATTTTCATGGGCGGCACTGACGTTAATAATATTACTTGTAGAGTTCTTGAGGCTCTTTGGGATAATCATTTAAAAGCATTCAAAAAAATTTACGTTGTTATGGGATCGAATGCACCGTCGTTAAATAATGTTCGAGACTTGTTGGGGAAGTTTAATTGCAGTACCGAACTATTGATCGATACAGATAAAATACACGAATATATGACGCTAAGTGATATTTCAGTGGGCGGCGCAGGTGGTGCGGCATGGGAAAGATGCTGTCTAGGCCTTCCTTCTCTTATAGTGACCATTGCAGAAAACCAAGTCGAGGGAAGTAAAGCGCTGGTTCGCGCGGGCGCAGCCCAATCTATTACGCAGCTTGAATTGAAAAAAAGAATGTTAACGAAAACCATATTGCTTCTAGAAAATAATGGAGAGTTGAGCAATATGTCAGCCAATGCAGCATCTATTTGTGATGGGTCCGGTGCAAGCCGAGTTCTTGCTGAAATGTGCAAGGTAGATTTTTCATTACTAATGCCTCGGAAAGCTAATAGTAGTGATGAGGCGTTATTGTTAATATGGGCTAATGATCCATTAACGCGTCAAAATGCAGTTAACCAGGATGTTATTAGTGAAGAAAGTCATAGCTTGTGGTTCAAAAGGAAGATGGCGGACGCCTCACATTGCATTATTTATATCGTCAGTCTCCCAGATGGTAATAATTTAGGTCAAGTGCGTTTTGATATGGCAGATGATGGCTGGTTGATTGATTATTCGATGGATTTCTCATATCGGGGTATGGGTCTTGGATCGGCTATGTTGAGTAGTGCCGTTACTGCGTTAGCTAATTTGTTTCCGGGCCAATTCGTGAAAGGCCTTGTTAAGCAAAAGAATAATGCGTCTCTTAGAGTATTTGAGAAATGTCAATTTGTTAGGCAAGAGCAGACGGATTATAATGTAGTTACTTTTTTTAAAAAATTACGGAGTAGTAAAAATGACTAATATAATTATCTGCAGCCCTCATTCACGTAATGCAAATTTAGTTGACAGTATTCAACACAACATTCCAAACGTAAATATTATGTATATTAGTTCCCATAAGGAGTTGATGTCTATTGATCTTGTAAAATTTTCGCCCAACTGGATATTTTTTCCTCATTGGTCTTGGAAAGTGCCGTCAGAAATTTTTAGTTCATATAATTGCGTTATTTTTCATATGACGGATCTTCCTTTTGGCCGTGGAGGAACCCCTTTACAAAATTTGATTACTAGAGGCATTAGTAATACTAAAATTTGTGCCCTCAAATGTGAGGAGGGTATTGATACTGGTCCTGTATATTGTCGAAAGCCTCTAGTGCTAAACGGTACTGCTGAGGAAATTCTTACTCGAGCAAATCTTTGTATAGAAGAAATGATTGTGGAAATTGTGTTGACTAATCCTGAGGCAATACCCCAAGATGGCGAGATAGTTTTATTTGAAAGAAGAACACCTCAGCAAAGTAATATAGAAAATCTTAATACATTATCTGACGTCTATGACCATATTCGTATGCTCGATGCAAAAGGCTATCCAGCTGCTTATCTTTCAACACCATGCCATAATTATAGTTTTACTGATGCCCAGCGTGATGGGGATGAGCTAGTAGCGACGGTGCGAATTAGTATGGTAGATGCATTATGAATGATTCAATAGTTGTTATAGCGGCTCACCCAGATGATGAAATTCTAGGCTGCGGTGGTGCTATTGCTAAATGGGCCAATGAGGGCTGCAATGTCAACATTTTATTAATGACTGATGGGGAGAGTTCTAGACTGAATCTAGATGAAAAAAATTTAAAATATAGGCAAGATTCTCGCTTGACCGCCGCAGACCAATGCGCAAAATTTTTAAAATGTAAATCAGTTACTCAGCTTAACTTCCCTGATAACAGAATGTCGGATCATATTCTATTAGATGTAGTACAAGCGGTAGAGAAGTTTATTGCTGAGCATAAGCCTTCAGTAGTTCTCACTCATCATTCTGGTGATGTTAATATAGATCATCGAGTGACTCATGATGCTGTGCTTGCTGCATGCAGGCCTCAGCCAGGGCACTCCGTAAAAACATTATTATTTTTTGAGATACCTTCTTCTTCTGATTGGAATACTCCAGCTTCTCGAATAAATTTTTCGCCTAATTATTTTTGCGACATATCGAAAAGTTTAGAATCTAAGCTGGATGCTCTCAAGTTTTATGAAGAAGAAATGAGGCCATTCCCACATTCAAGATCTGCAAGAGCTGTTGAGTCTTTAGCGCGCTGGAGAGGTTGTTCCGTGGGTGTTGAAGCTGCTGAGGCTTTCATGGTTGGAAGAATCATTGAATAGGCTTTATGTGGTGGTAACACTCAATTCGTAATAACAAAGTAGTATGTTTTTCTATGTGTTAGAGATGAATGCGTGGTGAACAAATTAATTAATTTAAAATAGGAAGTAACATGATAAAACTAGGAAACTATAAAATTGGAGAGGGCTATCCACCATTCATTATCGCTGAGATGTCAGGCAATCATAATCAATCGTTAGAAAAGGCTTTAGCAATAGTTGATTCAGCTGCTGAGAGTGGCGTACATGCTTTAAAAATCCAAACTTATACGCCTGATACAATGACCATTGATATAAATGAAGGTGAATTTCATATCAAAGATCCTGATAGTCTTTGGGTAGGCCGGTCTTTATATGATCTATACGGTGAAGCCCATACCCCTTGGGAATGGCATCAAGCAATATTTGATAGAGCGAGAGAGTTGGATTTGATTCCATTCAGCACCCCATTCGATAACTCAGCAGTTGATTTTCTAGAGTCCTTGGATTGTGCATTTTATAAAATAGCCTCGTTTGAAAATACTGATTTACCTTTAATTAGGCGTGTTGCTGCAACAGGAAAGCCCATGATCATTTCCACTGGAATGATGACTATTGCTGAGATGGATGACACTGTAAAAGCAGCACGTGAAGCTGGCTGTAATGATTTAGTACTTCTAAAGTGCACTAGTACTTATCCTTCTACTCCTGAAGGCACTAACATTAATACAATTCCTTTTATGAAAAAGATATTTGGTTGCGAGGTTGGGTTATCAGATCATACTATGGGTATTGGTGCAGCCGTAGCAAGTGTCGCTTTGGGAGCTACTGTTATTGAGAAACACTTTACTTTGGATCGATCTTCTGGAGGCGTTGATAGCTCTTTTTCCATGGAGCCCGCTGAGATGAAAGCTTTAGTAATTGAGTCTGAGAGAGCTTCGAAATCTCTAGGGGAAGTTTCATTTGGCCCTAGTGAGAAAGAAAAAAACTCATTACAATTTCGCCGTTCACTATACATAGTGCAAGATATGAAAGCTGGAGATATTATTACTGAAGAGAATATGAGAGCTATAAGGCCTGGTATGGGATTGGCTACCAAATATATTGATGTTTTCTTAGGTAAGACGGCTAGTAAAGATATTGCCCGCGGAACTCCTATCTCTTGGGATTTGATTACTTAGGTGTCTTTATGTCATGTTATTTAAATAAGTTCACCGAAAAATATGTGACCGAAAAATATGTTGGGTGGTTAAATGATCCAGTCCTTATGAAGCATAGCGAGCAAAGGCATTATAATCACGACATAGATAGCTGTATCCTTTACGTTAACAGCTTTACTGGAACTAAAAATCTACTTTATGCCGTAGTTGATAGTAACACTCATCAACACGTGGGAAACATAAATGCCTATATCGATTCATTTAATCGAACAGCAGATGTTGGAGTTTTGATCGGAATTGGAGGTAAAGGTTATGGATTATCTGCCTGGAATAAAATGTTGGACCTTTTGTTCTCTTCGGATCTCAATATACGAAAAGTTACTGCGGGTACTATGAACGAAAATAAAGCTATGCTGCGTATATTTGAAAAATCAGGCATGTCTTATGAGTATACAAAAATCCGACATTTTTGTTTTGAGAAACGACTTGTTGATATGAAAGTCTATTATAAAGAGAAAGCACAATGACCACAGTAGCGACTATAGAGGCTAGAATGACATCTTCTAGATTGCCAGGCAAAGTTTTGTTGGAAGCTAATGGGAAGCCCCTACTCGGCCATTTAGTTCAACGATTAAAAGCTGTCCCTTCTATTGATAAGATTTGCTTAGCAACCACCACAAATTCTACTGATGATGTGTTAGTTGATTTTGCATACAAAGAGAATATTAGTGTATACCGAGGCAGTGAGTCGGATGTACTTTCAAGAGTTGTGGGTGCGGCAGAGTCTGTTGGTGCAACTATCATAGTAGAAATAACAGGCGATTGCCCCATTATAGATCCAGAAATTGTTGAGCAGGCTATTAGAATTTTTCATTGCAACAATCTTGATTATGTTAGTAATGCGAAAGTTCTTTCTTGGCCTGTTGGAATGGATGTACAAGTTTTTAGTTTATCTACACTAAAGCGATCTCAGTCGATGACATCAGATCCAATAGATCAAGAGCATGTAGCATCTCACATTAGACGCCATCCTGAAATTTTTTCTCATCTCAACATAGTTGCTCCACCCAGTACGCACTGGCCCGAACTAGGACTTACGTTAGATGAGAGAGACGACTATTTACTTATTAAAACTATTATCGAGTATTTTGGTGATGATAATCCTTTATTTTCTTGTAAGGATGTTGTGGATATTCTAAGAAGTCACCCCGAGTGGATTGCGATTAATGATCATGTTGGACGTAAAGGTGATGAATGAGTTATAGCACTCTCATAATTGGGCTTGGTCAGATTGGAATGGATTACGATTATAATCAGGATCCCAAATCAAAAGATATTGTGCTTACTCATGCTCAAGCTATCTCAACGCATATTGATTTTGAGCTTCAAGGAGGCGTGGATACCAGAATCCGACAGAGAGAAAAATTTACCCAAAAATTTAACAGGCCTGCCTATAAAAATATTTCAGACGCTTTTAGTGCATGTGATTATGATGTGGTGGTTATTTCTGTCCCAACCGATCGACATCTAGAACTATGTAAAACTGTTATATCTAAGGCAAAGCCGAAGTTAATTTTGCTTGAAAAACCGCTTGCCCATTCTTCGCAAGATAGTTTGGCTATTATTGAACTAAGCCAGACTACTGGTGTGCCAATTGCAATAAACTATTTTAGAGCTTATGAACCTGAGTTTGTAAAAGTATGCACAGAGCTTCGTAATGGTCTCTTAGGATTTCCACTTACAGCAGTCGTCCGATATACAGATGGTATGATTAATAATGGTTCACATTGGGTTCAATTTATTTCTTCTTTTTTAGGAGATGTAAAGGATGTGGAACTTTCCTCTTATACACAGGCTACTCCTTTGGACTTCAATGGAGATGTAAAAATCTCATTCATTAATGGTACTGCTTATTTTATTCCTTTTTACAAGACAGAATATTATCTTTTTGAGATAGATGTTTATGGTCCTTTAGGAAAAATATCGATAGATAGTAGTGGTAATAATATTAAAGAGTACTTGGCACAGGTGGATCCTTCTTTTCCAAATTTAAAGATTCTAGGTAACTATACTACAAAAAAATCTCCAAATATGAAGCAATATCAAAAATTTATCTACGACGAGATTGCTTCGTTATTGGGTAATAAAGAAGAGTTGTCTTGCTCGTCTGAATCGTTACGAACCACGGTGGAAATATACTCACAACTAGAACGTCAATTGGGATTAAAATAATATGAAGAATAAACTTGCACTGATGGGCGGAGAGCCCCTTATAAATAATTCATTTACAAAGTATCAAACTATTGGAAGAGAAGAAATCAATGCCGTTACCAGAGTAATGGAGACAGGAACCTTGTCTGCATTTTATGGTAGTTGGGGTGATAGTTTTCTTGGAGGTCCACAGGTTCAAAAATTTGAAGAGGAAGCCCAAGAATTTTTTGATGTTAAGCATGCCATAACTGTTAATTCATGGACTTCTGGTTTAACTGCGGCTGTGGGTGCGCTTGAGATTGAGCCTGGTGATGAGGTCATAGTAACCCCTTGGACTATGTGTGCTTCGGCAACAGCGATATTGCAATGGAACGCTATCCCTGTATTTGCTGATATTGAAACTGACGGCTTTTGCTTAGATCCAGAGTCCATTGAAAAAAATATCACTGACAGGACTAAAGCTATTATGTCTGTAGATATCTTTGGTCAATCAGCAGATGTAGATAAGATAAATGCACTCGCAAAAAAATATGATTTAAGAGTTATTTCAGATACCGCTCAAGCACCTGGCGCTAAAGTTGGCAACCGCTTTGCTGGGACATGCACTGATATAGGTGGATTTAGCTTGAATTATCATAAGCATATTCATACCGGAGAGGGTGGTATTATTGTCACGAATGATGATGATTATGCTGAAAAACTCCAGCTTATTCGAAATCATGCAGAAGCAGTAGTAGAGGGAATGGGACGTAAAAATATTACGAACATGATTGGAGGTAACTATCGACTGGGTGAGATTGAATGTGCAATTGGAAGGGAACAATTAAAGAAACTTCCTCGACTTACTGCTAGCAGACAAGAAGCTGCCAATCGTTTAACTCTTGGCTTGTCAGATCTACCTGGGCTGATCACTCCATTTGTCCGTGAAGACAGTAGCCATGTTTATTACATTTACCCTCTGCGGCTAGATTGTTCTGTTACTGGAGTAGATAAGCATAAAATAATAGATGCGCTTGAAGCTGAAGGTGTTCCCAGCCTCTTTAGGCAGTATTTAAATATTCATTTACTCCCTATTTACCAGCAAAAAATTTGTTATGGACAAGAAGGATTTCCTTGGTCTATTGGCCGTCAAGATATTTCTTATGAGAAAGGGATATGCCCTGTTGCAGAGCACATGCAAGAAGTCGAATTCTTTGGATTAGAACTATGTATGTATGAATTTAATAATAATGATATCGATCTTATCGTAGATGCTTTTCAAAAGGTGTGGGAGAACATAGATAATTTACGAGGCTGATGTCTTCCATTATGCTCCAATTCAGTAAACCTTTAGCCAAAGAAATCGCTCTTTTAGGAATACATCAAAGAAGATGAAACTGTTAAACATTGCACAAAAAAATATTCTATTATTTGTAGAAGATCCAGGTGCTTTGAATGGGCTGCTACCGATTGCCAGATTGTTGGTTAGGAATGGTTATACAGTATCGATAGAGTTGGCAGGATATGCCAAAACTATGATTAATTTAGACTTGACTAGTCTATGTATTGAAGATAATTCTGTTGATAATTTAATAAATGGAAAATACGATGCTCTGATCACTGGTATTTCAGAAAACAGAAAGTCCAAGGCGTTTGATTTAATTTGTATATGTAGGGATATTTCTGTTACCTCATTTGCCTTCATTGACAGCCCAGCAAATCCAGAATATAGGTTTTCTGGAGAAACTGGACCAGCTCTTAGATTTGCGCCAGATTATTTGGTAGTCGTAGATGAAGAAACAAGGTTAGCCTACAAAAACCTGGGATTTAGTGATTGCGCTATTCTAGTTGTAGAACATCCCCATATAGAAAATATTCATTCAAATATAACTGCTCTCATTAAACAACCTATTAGTGATATGAAAAGCGATGTGTTTGGTGCGACATTTAGTAATGATATTGTTGTAACATTTTGTTCTGAGTTATCAGAAGGTCTTCAGGAAGTTACTAAAACTAGTGAGTACACTCTTAAGGCGCCAACAAAAATTGTAAAGCGAACAGATGTTGTAATTTATAATTTTTTAGCGGTTGTAGCTGAGCTAAGAGATTCAGGCTTTTCTTTCAAGACTGTACTTCGTTTACATCCCAAGCAAAGTGAAGAAGATGTTCTTCTCAGTGAACACTTTGATTTTGTTTCTACTGGCGGTGATTCAATTAAGGTTTGTATAGCATCAGATATTGTTGTTGGAATGACGAGTATGATTTTAGCAGAAGCATTTGAGTTAGGCACGTCGGTAATTTCACTTTTACCAAGGTCGATGGAGATAGACTGGATGCACGTGGATATAAGAGAAAAAATTGCAATATGTGTAACCCATGATAATCTAATGACTGAAATGCGTTCGTTGTTAAATTCTGATAACTGGATAAGAAAACCTAAAAAAAGAACTGAATCAGAACTTCAAGGTAATCTTTTACTTGAATTTTTTGAAAAAAAAATTTATTGCTCTCGTGAAAATTTAATTTAGAATTTGAGTAGATTATATGAGTATTAAAAAATATTTGAGAATTTTTTATCAACCAGGAGTTCAGGTGGTGGGACTAATTCGATTGGGCAGTATGTTAAGGAATCTGCCCTTCTTAGGCAAGATGCTTTCATTAGTTATTGACAATATAATATTGTATATTTTTAGCCTAGAGGTCACTTCCGCTACTTTGGATATAAAATCATTGACGATAGGCCATTCTACTGGCGTAGTTTTAGGTGGTAATGGAATAAGATCCACAGGAAATTTACATATTAGCTCTGGTGTTGTTTTTGCTAGGCGTTATGATAATTCAAATGAAAAATCACCTTACTTTGATATAGAAGGAGATTTAACGATCGGAGCGAATTCCGTTCTCCTTGGACCCTTAACTATCAAAGGACCAACTATTATTGGGGCTCTTTCACTTATTACTAAAGATATCTTAGAGCCAGGAGTATATGTTGGAACGCCTGCTAAGAAGATAAGAGACTTGTGACTCCAATGCTAGTGCATTTAATCTTAGTTTAAGTTTTTTATATATGAGGAAGTGATGGGCAAAATAATTTGAGGTTTGTCCAAAAATTGAAATGTATGAGATGTGTATAGACTATGTTTTTCTTTTAGATGAAAGATATATTAAAGCGGCTAAAATAATTTTATAGGATAGATAAAATGAGCAACATAATTAAATCACTAAAATTTTTAAGGTGGAACCTCAAATGGATTCGCTACATTGGAAAGTTTTATCGTAAATTACTAAATTTTAAAAAATCTCCATATATTAATCAGTTAAAAGATATAAAATCTAATGGTCAATCGAATGGCCTATTTGAGGATGGTTGGGATAGACTATTATTCTCAGATACCATAAATTTCTTAGATGAAAGGCATCATCATTTGAAGGGAGATGGTAAGTCATTTTTTGATATTTCAAGCCTATATAGCAGTGAAGTGAATGCATGTGCTATAAAAGTTTTATCAGATCCAAAAGTCTCTAATATGATCTCTGAGTATTTCTACGGAGAGGATCCATGGCTTTGGAATGTGTCTTTAAATCAGAGTATTCCAAAAAAAGGTCTTTCAGATAGTCAGTTTTGGCATTTTGATTATGGTGATAGCAAACAACTCCATCTTATGTTTTATGTGACCAAAATAACAGAAAAGTCTGGGCCATTTACCTTTATGCCTAAGAAAATATCCAATAAAGTAAGACGTAACCCCTTTTTTATAGAGCGCTTAACTGATGAAGATCTAATCGAGAGACATTCAATAGATCCCGAGGAAAAAATACAGGCAACAGGAGAGCAGGGCACGTTATATATCGTCGACCCCGGTGTTTTAATGCATCAAGGAGCGAGATGCGAAGAAGAGAGAACTGTTTTATTTATCACTATTACAACATCCACTCCATATGACTTAGGTGGATCTTCTACTTTGAACCGAGACTCAAGAAATAGGCTCTACAATGAGTATTCTGCAACTGGTCAAAAAAATACCGATTCTTTGGTCTTTTCAAAACATTTTTTTCATTAATTAATGTTATTTCGTCTTAAACTCATTTTTCAAAGTCATTGGTATATCGCTTTACTTGTCTTGAGTTCAGTGATTACTATGTTAAAACTCTTACTTTATGCAAATCACGTTGAGCCGCAACACTTCAATACCTATGTTATTTTGCTTAGCTTAGGGTCTTTCTTAGCTTTTATCATCAGTTTCGGAACCGTTGAGTCAACCACAAAGACTTTCGCTAGGCTTTTTAGTGTTAAAAAAATATATTCTGCTTTGGCCTCATACCGACATATTGTCCCAGTTTTTTTTATTCGTAGTCTTTTTTTATTGTTTGCTTTAGCTATTTATGTGGTGGTCTCAGGTCAAAAAAGCTTGGTCTGGGCTATCGTGTTATGCATAGTGGCTATAACAGTTTCCATGACATCACTTTTAGCCTCCATGCAACGAAGTACAATGAAGACGAATTTGATGGCAGGAACCTCACTTTTAAGAGCGGTTACGTCAATGATCGCGGTATTTGTTGGATATTCATTTTCACAAACTTATGGCGCAATACTTGGTGAGATATTTGCGCAGCTAGTTTCATTATTAGTAGGTTTTTATCTGCTTTTAAAGTCACATTCAGTGAATTATCGTGAGTTAGTAAGTCTGTCAATTAAAGAAATATCAGAGGATCTAAAGGCGATGAAAAGTGTTAAATTCTATCTTTTTTTGGCTTACCTTATTATGTCTTTGCCTCTTTATCTAGATAGGTTTTATTTTGAGTTGAATTACTCTATTGCTGAATTAGCACCCTATTCACTTTGCGCCATTCTTCTCAGCTCTTCCTATCTTATGTATAATTCTCTTTTTCAAAGAGTTGGACCGGAGATGATTATAAAAGCTAAAAGAGGAGGTTCTACTGCGCAAATTCTCATATTAGGAGGCAGAGCAGTTTTGATAGGTGCTTTTTGTTTATCAATTTTATTCTCAATTATTTTCCTAGCATATGAGTTTGGGTGGGCGGTTGATCTTGTTAATAAGTATAATGTTACGCCAGAAATAATTTTCTTGATGCTTCTAATTTCGCTAACAAATGGTACTGTAATATTTGAAGGTGCTTTTTTAGCATTTGATAAAGAAAGTGGATTTTTCACTAATAGTGTTTTTTATATGCTCCTTTTAGGGCTTGCAATCCTTGCAAACTTTATTTTTGAGCTTACTTTAATTGAATTCCTATACGTTTATTTGGCAGTTAAGTTGCTCCATGTCTTTTCCACGATCACTGTTTTTTGGTTGTTTACAAAGAATCAAAATATTTCCCAAGTGGTTACATGAAACTAATAAAATCGTAAATATTTATATGCCTAAACAAAAAGCTATAGTTTTTTTTGCTCGAGACTTTCTCTCGGACTGGTTCAGTAACTTAGGTGTTAACTTAAGGGCTTTCACTCGAATTTATATTGTTGTTAGCAATCAAGAGGCCAAAATAGTCAAAGAACGAGATCCTGATGGGATTGTGTTTAATTTAGACGACCCTTCATATTCCGATGCCCATGTATGCGATAACAAGGCTTATTTAGCAGTTAATCATGATCGTTTTTTAAGATTGAAGTCTTCCAGTTCGATACATAAATTCATTTATCCTTGTATTAATATCGTTAATGAGATGAAACGTAGATATGATATTAAGTTTTACCTTGATGAACCGGTTGCAAATTTCCCTAACCACTATTTCAACACCCACTTTCGAGCTTCTGGGGCACAATGCCTTCATTATAATAGTAGCTGGTTACCTGGGTATGGATTCTTCTGTCAGGATGTTAGTCAAAATGAACCGATTGAGGTTGGTGTTATTTCTAACGGTGATGAGTTAGTAGATGAACACATTCTTTCTCGTGAGAAAGGGGGAGCACTCCCTTTGTATGTGCTGTCTTATAATAGATATTACTTAAGATGTTTTGATGCGATGAAATTTTTTTTCAAGGCCTGCTTAAAAAAAATTGTTAGGCGAAATAAGTATTACTTACTCCAGTCCCATCTTAGTGATTTGTTCCATGCCAGATGTCTTTTCGGTTCATTGTTTGGTGGATACTCTCAAGCGAATAAATTAGATATTAGCCATACAAAATTAGTTATTTATCCAATGCATTATGAACCCGAAAATATCCTTACCTATTTCTCAAAGTTCAACCGTCAGATTGAAGTGGTATCCCAGATAATAGATAGTCTTCCGCAAGATTACGAGCTTGTTATTAAGGAGCATCCTTCACAGCCAGGCGCACTAAACACATCGTCATGGAAAGATATAACCACACATAAGAGAGTTCACAAAATTTTTGGTACAGACAAGATTGATAATTTGTTGAAAGAAAATAGCACTGTGGTCGTTAGCTTCGGTTCTACAATGGCTCTTGAGGCTGCGCTTAAGGGAGCCAAATGCGCGGTTTTTTCAGATGTTCATTTTTCAGATGCCCCTGGAATTGTTAGAATTGATAATGTTACCGACTGGCCTAAATGTCTAGATTATGAAAGTGCTACTAAAGAAGAAATTTTGGATTGGTATGCATCTTTTTTAAATAAGTATTGTTTTAATGAGGGTTTCAGGCGTGATACGCCCAGTAAAGGTATAATAGAAGAGTTGATTAATGCCCTTTAAGGCTAAATTTTACAAGCCTTCGATCAAAGAGTGTATTGCAGCTTTAGCTTGCATATTTTCCCTTTTTCCGTTCATTACTATCATTGATTTTGGGACCTATACTCAGCCTTATGCGCTTTTAGCGGGGATTGCTTTCCTTCCTTTTATTTTTAATATCCGAATCGATTTTTTGAGTGCAGTAGCGTTGTCTTGGTTACTGTTTATAGGTGTAACCCTATATTTTTTTGCAATTGCCACAGAGCCATTAATTGGCCCATTAAAGTATTTGGTCGCTTATCTGACTCCACTTTGCATAGTTTTCCCATCTTTTTATCTCTGTAGACATAATGCTCTGTTTTTTAGAAAGTTGGTAACGTGGAGCGCTTCTATTTGGATCATCGTTGGCATAGTTCAGATCACAATATACCCATCTTTTTTATCATTCTTGGTAGGTTCATGGTCATCAGCAGCAGATGTTGTGGTTGCATCTGGCAGGGGAGTGATTTCTTTAGCGCCTGAACCTACGGCCTTTGGTTTTCACATGATAATAATGGGAGCAATCTATTATCTAGTTTCTTTAGATATTAGGAAGGGTGTTATATTTTCTTTAAGTTCAATTATATTAGCCCTTTCTGCAAGTAGTCTTTTGGTATTATCACTGGCATTATTAATAGTTATGACTACCCAGTTAAAAATTAAGGTTTTGGCTAAAAATCTATTTTTTTCTTTAGGCATAATGATAATGCTCATTCTAGTTGCTAGATATTTTCTTGACCTTGAATCGATGGAAATATTTCGGATTTATGATATTGTCTTAATAGGTCTTGATTCTCCTGAATTATTGCTAAGTGATAGTAGTGTTAATGCTCGTCTTGGCGGCATATATATAGCAGGCGCTGAGATTATTGATCGTTCACTTGTTCCTTTTGGACTTTCCTTAAATGATTGGTTAATCGAGCGAGAAATTTTATTAGGAAAGTATCCCTTTATAATTGCACTGAGTCTTTCTGGATTCCCATCAGGGTATCTTATTCATTTATATCAAGGGGGAATTTTGTTTGTTCCTTTCTTGCTATATATGATTAAAAAATCAGGCTCGATTATCGTGTTTGGATCGATAGGGCGCTGTTTAATTTTGTCTGCAATTTTAGTGCCAGTTTTTCAGTATAGTTTTGCGACTCCAACTTTTTGGTTGTTCTGGGGTGTATTTTTGGAAAGAATCTCTAAAGGTTCTAATTTAGGTAAATATTTATGAGTAATACAATTTTAGTGACAGGTGGTGCAGGTTTTATAGGTCAGCATTTGTGCAGGCGTCTTTTGGTAGAAGGCTATAATGTGAGGATACTTGATAATTTTAGTGATCAAGTGCATAGCACTTCTGTTTTGCCTGAAGACCTTACCAAAAATATCGAGATCTTTCGCGGCGACATTAGAGATAGAGCTATTCTGTCTCAGGCTATTAGTGGCTCGGACAAGTTAGTTCACCTAGCTGCCGAAACGGGTACTGGCCAGTCTATGTATGAGATAGAGCACTATTTCAGTGTAAATGTTCAAGGCACAGCTCTTTTGCTTGACGTTTTGGCGAATGATAAGGTTGCTGATTCTATTTCCTCTTTAGTCGTCGCGTCTAGCCGTTCTATTTACGGCGAGGGCCAGTACCGATGTGCTATTCATGGTGCTGTTTCTCCAAGACAGCGTGATGTGTTAGACATGAAAAAAGGTTGCTTTGATGTTTCATGTCCAGATTGTAGTGGAAGTGTTGACCTAGAGAAGACGTCAGAAAAGGTAGCGTTGAATCCACTTTCCTATTATGGCTTGACTAAACAGATTCAAGAGCAGGCAGTGTTGATGCACGCTTCAAATCGAGGAATAAGCGGTTACGGATTAAGGTATCAGAATGTATATGGTCCCGGCCAGTCTTTAAAAAATCCGTACACAGGAATTTTAGCAATCTTTTCTAATCTGGCTCGTCAGAACTCTGATATTCAGGTATATGAGGATGGGCTTGAATCTAGAGATTTTGTTTACATTGATGATGTTATAGATGCTACTTTTCGAAGCATAGATCATCAAAAAACCTACGTTGGTGCTATGAATGTTGGTTCAGGCGTAGCCACCTCCGTCATTGATGTTGCATCGGCTATAAAATCTCACTTTAATAGTGACAGCATTATCACTATTGGTGGTGAGTTTAGAATTGGAGATATAAGGCATAATATTGCTGACATCTCATTGATAAGTGATTTATTAGGATATACCCCCAACACTGCATTTTTGGATGGATTAAATAAATTCCTTAGCTGGGCTGAAAGTGAGCCCGTTTCTGATAAAACGGCTTATACTGAATCGGTTGACGAATTATCTAAACGAGGCTTGATGGGGTAGTTACAAAATGACTCTAATAAAACTTTTACAATCTGACTTAGAGCGATATTACTTTTACACGGGCAGGCCGAATAGAGCGCCGAAAATAATTGAATTATATAAATGTTTTATTATTCCTCGATGCTTATTAGCTGCACTGTATCGTGTAAGTCATTCGTTCTATAAAAGAGAATGGGTGATTTTAGGACAGCTTATAACCTGGATTGCATTTTTTTTGTTTGGCTCTGAGATTAATTCTAGAACTGAAATTGGACCAGGTCTTTTTTTCCCGCATCCTAATGGAATTGTCATAGGTGCTAAGTCAATAGGGTGTAATGCCGTTATTTATCATCAAACTACCATTGGTGCTGATAGGGTTGAATTTGGTATGGAGAATAGACCTGTCCTTGGGGATAATATCGTAATAGGCGCAGGGGCAAAGATACTTGGTGACTTTAGTATTCCTGATAACTGTTTGGTAAAAGCTAATTCACTTGTAACAAAACATAACTATACTAGTTTGCCAAAGGTCAGTGCACTTTAACGCTAATTTTTTAATCTTAACTTCACTAAATATGAGAAATAATATCAGTAAATTTAACATGTGGGCTCACTCGTAATGCTATCTGAAAAACATGCACTTTTAATCGCAACAAACTTTTTTGGTTATGAAAAAGATATTGCCACGGACCTAAGAAAGCTCATAGGTGATATTGATTTTGTTTCTGAAAGTCTTTATTTTTCAACCCCTTTTAAAATTTAATGTATTTTTCAATTCAAAGCTTAAATCAATTCGTAAGGACATATTATTAATGGATTACATAGCGGCGATTTTTAATAAATTTAAAGACTCGATGTTAGCTGCTTATAGTCCAAGCACAATTCTTATCTATGTTCCATTATTAGTTTTTATAGCTCTACTCATAGAGTATCAATGCGTTGGAAGCAAGCGCTCCACTTTATTTAAATTACGTCAGATATCTCAGCTTGACTTGGTACTATTTGGATTGCAGCAGTTAAATCTCTCTCTGTATCTGGGTTATTTGTTCACGGGTGGCCTTGCATACTTTGCGATGAACTTTTTATATCAAACTAGCGGTTCCATGCTTGCTGATGAATTTAAACCCCAATCAGTGGTAGTATATTTACTTGCAGTAGATTGTTTGGGTTATTGGTATCACCGATTTTCGCATAAATTTAAACCTCTATGGAAGCTTCATGAGATTCACCATTCAGCTCCTAGTTTTAATATCATGGCGGCGTTTAGAACCCATCCAGTAGAGTCTGTTCTTTCCAGCATATTTGTGGTAATTCCCACCGTGGCAGTTCTCAACCCGGCCTATACCTCAATGACGTCCTCTTTCTTTATTATAATGATGCTATATTTTGCTATTGTTAAGGTATTAAATATGCTGCAACACAGCCAAATCATCTCGAATTTTGGATTATTTGGAAAAGTCTTCGTTTCCCCACTTCACCACAGGATACATCACTCTATGTCCCCAGAACATATAGACAAGAACTTTGGCAACACACTTATCATTTGGGATAAGCTATTTGGCACCTTTTGCGATTTAACTGAGAGTGCGGGTTCGAAAATTGAAATTGGGGTAAGGGGTTATGATTTGAGCATTAGCGCACCTAAATCTCTGTGGCGGAGTTATTTACTTTTTTTAAGTGAGGCTCTCAACCCGTTACGTGTGCTTAAAAATTTTCTCCTAAGAAATAATTAACCTTATCAATTTTTAAGATCGTTGAACCAGAAGTGGGTGATAATATTATGATAGGGGCAGGTACAAAAATTCTAAGGGATTTTACTTCAGCTAATAACTTTTTTTGTGAAATCAAATTAAAATTTTTACGAAATATAACTCCGATAAACTAGCTAAGATAAATGCTGTTTAAAATTTATTTTGGCTCGCAGTTCAGTCTCTACAACATAAATGACTTCAATCAATTTACAATTTAGGATGAATTAATAATGCTATCGGGTAAACATATACTTTTTATTGCGCCAAATTTTTTTGGTTATGAAGAGGAGATTGCTTTAGAGCTGAGGAGCCGAGGTGCTGATGTTGACTTTATTTCTGCTACTCCTTTTAAGTCGACATTTCTTAAAGCAGCCCTTAGACTCAAAAGAAAATGGGTCGTTCCATTTTTAGAAAAATTTTTTTACAAAAAGATTTTGTCGGTTGGCAAGAAAAAATATGATTATATTTTTGTTCTTAAAGGCGAGGCTCTATCCGAAAATTTTTTGATTAACTTAAAGAAAAAATATAGTACTGCAACTTTTATTTTATATCTGTGGGACTCGTTAGAAAATACCCTCTCGCTAGAGAAAAATATTAAGGTATTTGATAGATGTTATTCATTTGATAGGGTTGATGCCAAAAAATATGACCTAAATTACAGGCCATTATTCTTTGGTAAGGGTTTCAAACGCGAACCTATGCAGCAGTTTAAAATTGGCCTGAGCTTTGTAGGAACTGCACATAGCGATCGATATCTGGTCGTGTCAAGAACTCTTTCAATGTTGCCAGCTGACTTGGTTTCTTATAGCTATTTTTTTTTACAGTCACGGTGGGTCTTTTACATTCGTAGATTGCTAACCTCCGCTTTTTCTGGAGCAAAAGTTCAGGATTTTAACTTTCTTCCTATGTCTAAGTCGGATGTTCAGGACGTGTTTAAGAATTCATTTTCGATATTTGATATAGAACATCCTCTACAACGAGGCCTTACAATAAGATCAATTGAAGCTTTGGGTGCGGGAAAAAAATTAATAACCACCAATAAATCAATTGTTGATGAGGATTTTTATAATTCTCAAAATATTCTTATTTTGGATCGGGAGGGCCTTTTAGAGATTCCAGTGAGTTTTTTCGATTCCCCATTTCAGTCAGTTCCAGAAGATATTTGCTATAAATATTCAATTAGAGGCTGGATTGACGAAATTTTTCAAGTAAAATAGTGTCCCATATCACGAGTCTTAAAAGATTGCATATTCAAGATATATCGCAGCAAAAAAGAATTATAACAACAATTGAGTTGATGATATCCCTATAGGAGAATGTTTAATGATTATACTCATAACTGGTGGTGCAGGGTTCATAGGTAGCGCTGTAATTCGTCATATATTGAATAATACCCAATTTGAAGTAGTTAATGTGGACAAGCTGACTTATGCAGGCAATCTTGACTCACTGCCAGTAGATGATTTTGGCCAGCGGTACAACTTTGAGCGGGTCGATATCTGTGATGCTAGCGCCATTTCTGATATTTTTGATCGGCACAAGCCGACGCTAGTAATGCATCTTGCGGCTGAGAGTCACGTCGATCGTTCAATAGAAAACCCAGAACAATTTATTCTTACTAACATATTTGGCACCTATAATATGCTGGAGCAAGCTAGGATATATTTTTCTAACTTAACGGATAATGATAAAAAACAGTTTCGCTTCCATCATATTTCCACAGATGAAGTCTTTGGTGACCTTGAAGGAACTAGCAATTTATTTACTGAAACATCTCCCTATGCTCCATCGTCACCTTACTCTGCGAGCAAGGCCAGTTCTGATCATCTCGTGAGTGCGTGGGCGCGCACATATGATTTACCTTGCATCATCACTAATTGCTCTAATAATTATGGTCCATATCATTTTCCTGAGAAGTTGATTCCTCATGTTATCTTAAATGCTCTCCAAGGAAAGCCTTTGCCTGTATACGGCGATGGACTGCAAGTACGTGATTGGTTGTATGTCGATGATCATGCAAAAGCACTAGTTAAGGTTGCAACTGAGGCTGCAGTTGGCTCCACCTATAATATTGGGGGACACAACGAGAAAAGCAATATTGAGGTGGTAGAAACAATTTGTGAAATGTTAGAGGACATGGTTCCCGAAAAACCAGCTGGAGTTGAAAATTATCGAGATTTAATAAAATTTGTTAAGGATCGTCCTGGTCATGACACACGTTACGCTATTGATGCGTCGAAGATAGAGTCTGAATTAGGCTGGGTGCCACTAGAGAGCTTTAACTCAGGTCTTCGTAAGACGGTACAATGGTATTTAGATAATCCTGAATGGTGGGAGAGAGTTCTATCAGGTGATTATCGACTAGAGAGGATTGGTGATAAATGATGGATGCATTAGTGTATAAAGGAATTATTTTGGCAGGAGGTAGTGGTTCGCGGCTGCACCCAATCACTCTTGGTGTATCCAAGCATTTGTTGCCTATCTATGATAAACCTATGATTTACTATTCACTTTCGGTGCTTATGCTCTCTGGAATAAAAGAAATCCTTATAATTTCAACCGCTGAAGATCTAGATGGTTATAAGCGGTTATTGGGAGATGGCTTACAATTCGGTATTTCTATTGACTATGCGATTCAGGATAGTCCAGATGGTCTAGCTCAGGCCTTTATAATTGGTGAGGAATTTATTGGTGATAGACATGTAGCTCTTGTATTGGGCGATAATATTTTTTATGGCCAGCATTTTTCAGATAATTTAATAAAGGCTACTCAAAAAGACAAAGGTGCCACGATTTTTGGTTACCACGTTAAAGATCCAGAGAGATTTGGTGTTGTGGAATTCGATGCGAATGGCAGTGTTCTCTCAATTGAAGAAAAACCACTTATACCAAAGTCAAATTTTGCCATTACTGGTCTTTATTTCTATGACAACGATGTTATAGAAATTGCTAAGTCAATTATTCCGTCTCCTCGCGGTGAGCTTGAAATCACTGATGTAAACAAGGCTTATCTGGAGAGAGAAGATCTTTCAGTGGAATTGCTTGGCCGTGGCTTTGCCTGGCTAGACACAGGGACGCATGATTCTTTGATGGAAGCCGGTCAATTTGTTCAAACAGTTGAGCATCGTCAGGGATTAAAAGTTGCTTGCTTAGAGGAAATAGCCTTTCATAAAGGTTGGTTATCTAAAGAATTATTGCTTAGTCAAGCAGAGCAGTTTAAAAAGACTAGCTATGGAGAATATTTACTAAAAGTTGCAGGTGGTTACAAATGAATGTGGTTAAAACAAAATTACATGATTGCGTAATCATCGAGCCGAAAGTTTTCGGAGACGAGCGTGGATTTTTTTTGGAAACTTTTCAGGCTGAGCGATACGCTGAGCTTGCTGGAATAACATTGCCGTTTGTGCAAGATAACCATTCTCGCTCATCTAAATCAGTTTTGCGCGGATTGCACTATCAGAAAAAGAAGCCTCAAGGTAAGTTAGTTAGGGTGGTTAGGGGTGAGGTTTATGATGTTGCGGTGGACATTAGGCAAGGATCATCGACTTTTGGGCAATGGGAGGGCGTAATTCTTTCAGAAGAAAATAAAAAGCAGTTTTGGGTTCCAGCTGGCTTTGCTCATGGCTTTGTAGTGCTATCCGAAACTGCTGATTTTGAATATAAGTGTACTGATTATTATGACCCTGCAGACGAAGGAAGTATTTTGTGGAATGATCCTGATCTAAGTATTCCTTGGCCAACAGATGTTCCTACCTTGTCTGAAAAGGATGCCAATGCTGAAAAGTTAGTTAATTTAAAACGATGAAAGTGCTTGTTTTAGGTTGCAAAGGTCAGGTTGCTCGATGTCTAAATGATCAGCTAATAAATACAGATTATGAGCTCATCTATACCTCACGTGATCAAATTGATATTGCTGATTTCGAAGAAGCTCAGATAAAAATCACACATATAGCACCAGATGTGATCATCAATGCATCTGCTTATACTGCGGTCGATAAAGCTGAAAGTGACAAGGTGAATGCTGACCTTATTAATCACTTAGCTGTTGATAATATTGCTGTTATCTGTGTTGAACTAGGTTGCTGGCTAATTCATATCTCCACCGACTATGTGTTTGATGGCAAATCTAAGGTGCCTTATCTTGAGTTAGATAAAACTAACCCTCAAGGTGTTTATGGACATACAAAGCTAGATGGTGAATTAGCCATTCAATCTTCTGGCTGTAAGTATTTAATTATTAGGACTGCATGGGTTTTTAGTGAATATGGGAGTAACTTTTTAAAAACAATGCTTCAGTTGGGGGCAATTCGAGATGAACTAAGTATTGTGGGAGATCAAATTGGTTGTCCCACGTATGGGCAGGATATAGCTAAGGCTATTATTACCATGATGACACAACTTAATGAGGAAAGCTCAGCTTCTGGCACATTCCATTTTTGTGGAGATCAGGTCTGTTCTTGGTATGAGTTTGCGCAAGTTATTTTCAAAGAAGCTAGAATTTCTGGACTTCAGACTCCAAGTTTGATTCATTCAATCCAGACTTCTGATTACCCAACGGCAGCAGTGCGTCCAGAATATTCGGCTTTAAATTGTCATAAGATTAGAAATACCTTTGGTGTCAACAATTCAGATTGGAAGCTGGGAGTTAAAAATGCAATATCAAACTTTAATCTGATATAGTTTTAAAAATTTATAAATATTTGGAGTTTGGATGAATATATTATCTCTAATAGGGCGGAAATCTGAGCTATTTTGTGAAGATATAGCGTCTAAAAGTTTAAAATTACAAGATTTGGTGTCAGAGTCACGTTTTTTAGTGATTGGTGGGTCGGGTTCTATTGGCCAGTCAGTGACACGAGAGATTTTTAAGCGTGATCCTAGAGCACTTCATGTTGTAGATATTTCGGAAAACAATATGGTTGAGCTAGTTAGAGATCTCAGAAGTACTGAGGGCTATGGAAGTGGTGATTTCAAAACATTCGCTGTCGATTGTGGTTCAGTTGAATTTGAGGCGTTAATGGCTAACGAGGGTCCTTATGATTATGTTTTTAATTTATCAGCCTTGAAACATGTGAGAAGTGAATCTGACCCATATACACTTATGCGCATGATAATGGTCAATATCTTCAATACAATTAAGACTTTGCAATTAGCTAAAGAAATGGGCGCTAAGAAGTACTTTTGCGTTTCAACGGATAAAGCTGCAAATCCAGTAAATATGATGGGCGCTAGCAAGCGAATAATGGAAATGTTTTTGATGAGAGAAAGTCTAACTCAAGAAATCTCTATGGCACGTTTTGCCAATGTAGCATTTTCTGATGGTTCTCTTCTTCATGGGTTCAATCAAAGGTTTGCAAAAAAACAACCATTCTCCGCGCCAAATGATGTACGACGTTATTTTGTAACACCTCAGGAGTCAGGTGAGCTATGTTTACTGTCGGGTTTACTAGGTAACAATAGGGATATTTTCTTCCCAAAGTTAAGTGAAAAATTACATCTAATTACCTTTTCTGAGATTGCTGTTCGATATTTGAAAGAACGCGGTTATGAGCCCTATGAATGTGAGTCTGAGGATGAGGCTCGCGATAGGGCTGAAGATTTAATAGCCAATAAGCAGTGGCCTTGCTTCTTCTTTAATAGTGATACAACGGGTGAAAAAGACTTTGAGGAATTTTTTACTGATAATGAAGATTTAGATATGGAGCTTTTTGAGACGGTTGGAGTTATTCGAAATCAACCTGATTTTGACGAGGCCAAATTAGACGAATTCATGGATGGAATTGAAGTCCTTAGGGAAAAAGGGACTTGGACCAAAGATGACATTGTTAAATTGTATTTTGGCCTTTTACCTGAGTTTGCTCATAAAGAGACCGGTAAATATCTAGATCAGAG
>TARA_B110000259_G_scaffold173376_1_pt1 | contig 27953 bp, 26 predicted proteins | sample TARA_B110000259 | Tara Oceans TARA_B110000259 (sample SAMEA4397649) | marine metagenome | biome: Polar Biome; feature: [SRF] surface water layer (ENVO:00010504); material: water (ENVO:00002006), including particulate matter (ENVO:01000060) such as... | depth 5 m | reverse complement strand
CGACTGAAGTGCAACAGGGCGTGGCGACTGAAGTGCAACAGGGTGTTGCGACTACGCAACGTGGTGTTGCGACTGAAGAGGTGGTGTTACAGTCGGAACCTGGCGAGGAAATGGAACTCGAGACGGTTCCCGAGACGCCCGCCATGGCGGTTGATGCGTTTGCGGCTCCGGACGTCGAGGCGCAACCGATTCCGGACCAACAAACCTTGGTGGACCGAGCGCTTCGGCCTGAAGAACGCGCGCGCGCGCTTTCCTTCGTGGCGCAGGACAGAATTTGAGTAGTATACCACGGGGCGACCCAGTAGAACTAGGGTAGGTAATATACTCTTATTACCCTACCAGAACACACCTGACACACCTGACACTTTTAAGTGTTCTTTTTATGTGACTCCTCGATCTGTTATTTACATCCCTTGTCACCTTTTTTTTTGAGTTCAGGTCGAATCACAAATCACAATGTCATCCCCGGTCCAGTCCACGGCGCGCGTGTGCCCGGGAAGTCGGTGCCATGTGCGGCCGCGCGCGCGCGACTCTCAGCGCGGCGCGCGTTGTGTCCACGAGTGGGACATGTAATTGGGTCCACCGGGAACAGTACACCGGGAACAACTACAACGCGTCTCCCGGATCGATGTTCCCGGTGTTACGGTTGTCAGATCCTTCCCGTGACGAACCACCTGACACACGCGTCGTGGAATCCATGACCTGGGGTTTGGTCCCGAGTTTCACGAGCGCAGACTCGAAACCGGACTATTTCCGGATGTTCAACGCTAGAGGCGAGACGTTGTCACAGAAACCCGCGTTCAAGCGGTTACTACGCCGCAAACGATGTGTCGCGCTTTTGCAAGGCTTTTATGAGTGGAAAAAAGAAGGCCCCCCGGGTTCCGAGGTGAAGCAGCCGTATTACGTTTTTATCGCGAACGACACACCAGATGCTAGGGCAAATAGTCACGGCAACACAACAACCGATGGCACGCGTGACACAGAAACAAACGAAACGGCCGATGACCAGCCGTTACGGTGCGCGGCGCTGTACGACGTCTGGGCGAGGACCGACGCCGACGGCAAAACCGTTTCTAATCACGTCACGTTCACCGTGGTTACCGTGCCGAGCTCGGAAAAAATCAAGTGGCTACACGACCGCATGCCCGCGGTTTTGCGGGACGACGCGGAAGTTTCCCAGTGGCTCGGGGAGGACACGGAGGATACGGATGATGGAAGGCAGATGGAAGGAGGATTGAAGGAGGAGGATGGCGGACTAATTGCTCACACGGAAAGAACGGTTTTGACCGAGGACAAACGTTTGCAAAACCTGTTGCGGCCGTTCGACGGCGCGAATTTAAGTTGGCACCCGGTCACGACTGCGATAAACTCGCTAAAGAGCAAACTCAACGGCCTGGAGTGTTCCTTGATCGCCACGCGGGCTGTTGAAACAAACACGGGAAACATCGCGGGTCTGTTTGCGAAGGCGAAACCAAAGGACGCGAGTGAAACTTTCTCGAGTAAAAAAGAGACGACGCATCCGCCGGGGACAAAAAAAACGACGGCTTTTGAGACGCTATTCGCGTTACAGTCGTCGCCGTCGTCTGAGAAAAGAAAAGAACAACCCCATACGTCTCCTGGTAGCAGCACGAAGAAACGAAAAACAGATCGTAGCGCGCAGACCTCCGTTGCGGAGCTGTTTGGCAAGTGTAGCAAGTAGGTAGGTAGTTTGTTGGAGGAAAGATGTTTCTTTTTTTACAACCGGGCGTCTCTTGCTACTCTTACCGTACTAATACATGGGCACCTAATACACCACCGCGCTGGCGTAGCTCACGGAGCTGTCTGACCGTGTCACTGCTTGGGAGGATTGCTCGTACCGCAACAGCTCAACGTGTCTGTCCGAAAAGTTCTGCGACGACTCAAGCGCGCGCAACAAAACGCCAATCGGGTGGCGGCCGCAAATGGTATTTTTTGTTCGTTCGATGTACGCGCAGAACCCATCCGCGTCCTTGTTAACGATGTGCTCTATTCCTTCCTTGTCTAACCGCTCTATTGCGGTGTGAAGCGGCACACCGCCGTCCTGACCAGCCCACCTGGTGTACGAAAACCGCTTACCCCAGTGGCAAAAGTCGGAACTCACGATGAACAAATTGCACGGGTCATCCAGAAACGGCGCCAGGATTGACCCCATTTTCTTTTCGTTTTTGGACGACAAAGCCCCGACTAAAATGGGCACCAAAGGAGGAACGGCTCGCGAATCGCTGTTTCCAAACACCCTCGCGATGTACGGCAGGTGCATTTCCAGTGAGTGTTCGTCTTCGTCCACGGTTTGCGTCATCGCGACGAACGAATCGGGATTTTCGGTTTTCAGTTTTTCGTACGTTTCCTGAGTGTAAAAAAAAGAAAAAAAGAAAAGAAAAGAAAAAGTGTCAGAAGATGTTTATATCCGGGATTGGAAAAGGTACGCTGTACTCCACGGTACGAGGGATTGGAAGTACGAGGGATTGGAAATACCGCACTCCACGGTACGAGGGATTGGAAATACCGTACTCCATGGTACGAGGGATTGGAAATTCTGTACTCCACGGTACGTGTGGTGAATGGGAAATACGAACCAAATCGATGGCCAAGTTCCCAATAGGTGTGGCGTACACCGAGCACTTTGTCAAAGCGCATTGCGTGAGAAACACGTGGTGCGACGGGCCTAGTAGGAAAATACGCCGGACGGCTTTCGGGTCGATTGTTTTGTACGCCCAAGCCGCGGCGGGCCCGCTGTAGCTGTACCCGGCGTGCGGTGCGATGAGGGCGCGTGGTTTTTTTTTCCGTGTCGAGTTGACATTAACATCGTCACGACCACCATCACCGTCCGGTACGTCGTTCAAGTACCCATCCAGCTCGCGTGCCAGGTCATCCGAATCCTTCGTGTACCAAGACCCGGCGTGGGAAGGGTTCCGGACGGGACCGGAACGCGGGGCCGACATGACACGCGCGGCGCGGGGAGGTGTGGGGTGGAAGCGAGGAACACTCGTTGTTCGTTCCGAAAAGCGAGAGACTTCTTTTCCTAGAAAAAAGGCGAGTGTTTGGTATCGAAAAGAAGTGCGATTTCAAAAAAGCGGCGGAGCGGCGGTCACCACACCCCTCCACGAGCACAAGACGCACACCCACAAGCGCACGGTCGTGCCGTCTCTTCGTGTTTCCGTACCTCCGGTTCCCCCCTTCCACGTCAAAACCTCTCCCAAAATGGTCAACGAGGACCAGATCGACGCCCTGATCCTTCGTCTGCACGAGATCGAAGCCGTGAAGTTCGGGGAGTTCAAGTTGAAGAGCGGGTTGATTAGCCCCATTTACGTGGACCTGCGCGTGATCGTGAGCTACCCCGACGTGCTGACCTCGGTGGCGTCATGCATGTGGGACGTTTTGAAATCCAACGGCGCGACGTTCGACAACATGTGCGGCGTGCCGTACACCGCGCTGCCCATCGCGACGTGCATGAGTTTGAACAACGACTGCCCTATGTTGATGCGACGGAAGGAGGTGAAGGACTACGGCACGAAGAAGGCGATTGAGGGTGCTTTCCATGTTGGGCAGACTTGTTTAGTAGTGGAGGACTTGGTCACGAGCGGTGCTTCCGTGATGGAAACCGTGGAGCCCTTGAACCAAGTTGGCCTGGTCGTGAAGGATGTGGTGGTGCTCATCGACCGGGAACAAGGCGGCGAAGCGCGGTTGGCGGCGAACGACCTAAAGTTGCACGCCGTGCTTCCCCTGTCCCGAGTCCTAGTTACGTTAGAGAAGAACGGCAAGATGAGTGCGGACTTGGTGCGGTCCGTCAAGGCGTTCATCAGCGCGAACCAGACCGGCCCCAACGCCAGCGGGAACGAGATCCCGCTGGCGCCGGTGGAGAAACGAATTCCGTACGATGAAAGAGCGGAGCTCACGCGCAACGTCTGCGCCAAAGAGTTGTGGCGCTTGATGGGCACGAAGAAAACAAACCTGTGTCTCAGCGCGGACGTCGACACCGCGGCTGAGCTTCTTGAGCTCGCGGATAAACTTGGGCCTGAGATTTGCGTGTTAAAGACGCACTGCGACTTGTACCCGGACTTTTCAGACGAGTTCGTGGCCAAGCTCACCCAACTCGCCTCGAAGCATAACTTCCTCATTTTCGAGGACCGCAAGTTCGCGGACATCGGCAACACGGTTGTTGGGCAGTACGCCAGCGGGGTGCACAAAATCGCGGACTGGAGCCACATCACGAACGCGCACATCGTGCCCGGGAGTGGCATTATTGACGGGTTGAAATCGGTGGGGTTACAAAAAGGACGCGGGCTCTTGTTGCTAGCGGAGATGTCCAGCAAAGGCACCATGGCCAAGGGCGAGTACACCAACGCTGCGATTGACATGGCAGCGGAACACCCCGACTTCGTCATCGGATTCATCAGCACAGACTCCGCGAAGTGGCAAAAAACGTGGTCGAAAGGGTTGGTGCAGATGACCCCGGGCGTGCAACTGGGCGGCGGAGGCGACGCGATGGGGCAACAGGTACGAATTGCATTTCCCAAATCCTGACACACTGTTTACAGCCCCTGGTCGAGTGCACTACGGCCGTAACATTTACTGGCAACCGTTACAACTACACACAGCACAAGTGCACTGTCTGCTCATACAGTACACCTGTAGACTCGGGACTGACACTTTTCTCTCACAATCACAGTACAACACCCCGGCGTTGGTCATAAAGGAGTGCGGCAGCGACGTGATCATCGTGGGCCGTGGGATTTACAAAGCCGCCGACCCGCTCGCGGCGGCCAAGGAATACCGAGCCGCGGGGTGGGACGCGTATTTGAGCGCCTTGTAGGGAGGTTTCTTGCAAAGGAGTACGTACCAACGAGAAAAGAGTTTCGTCGGGATGAACTGTTTTTAACAAATAGAAAAGGAGGAAGGAAACGGTTTACGTTCGATTAAACTTCGCGCTGTGTACGTTCCTCTGCACAGCCAGTACGTATGAATCATCACACCACCACACTAAATGCTCACACGAATCATCAACAAATCGCCCTAATTAAGTGAACAGTTTCGCGACGGAGACGTTTTTCTCCGCGTCCTTGGTCATGACTTTGGAAACCGCCATCTCGAAATCCTCCTGCGTGACGTGTACCCTGCGTTCCCGCAACGCGAACATCCCCGCCTCGGTGCACACGGCTTTCGACTCCGCACCGGACGCGCCGCCCATCTTCGCCGCGATCTTCTTCAAATCAATGCCCCGCACCAGGTTCATTTTCCGCGAGTGAATCTTCAAAATGTCGGCGCGCGAATCTTCAGTAGGGTTGGGAAACTCGATCTTGCGGTCGATCCTCCCGGGTCGCAACAAAGCCGGGTCCAGAATATCAAGCCTGTTCGTGGCCATGATGACCTTGATTTGGTTACTTGACTCGAACCCGTCAAGCTGGTTAAGCAGCTCAAGCATCGTGCGCTGGACCTCGGAATCGCCTCCGCCGCTTCCCCGCGCGCTTCCTATTGAATCCACCTCATCCATGAAAAGAATCGCGGGCGCGTTTTCCCGCGCCATCACAAACAACTCGCGCACCATCTTCGCGCCTTCGCCGATGTATTTCTGCACCAGCTCGCTTCCGGAGACGCGAATAAAGCAACACTCGGTGTGGTGCGCCACAGCTCTGGCGAGCAGCGTTTTGCCGGTTCCGGGAGGGCCGTACAAAATAACCCCTTTCGGCTGCGCGATCCCCAGGCTTTCGAAAAGCTCGGGGTGTTTAATAGGCAGCTCCACGACTTCTTTGATTTCCTTGACCTGCTGGTCCAGCCCGCCGATCATGTCGAAGGTGCTGTCCGGGACTTTCTCCACCTTCATTAAAGAAACGAGCGGATCGACTAGGCTGGGTAGGACTCGGTGCAGGGCGTAGGAATCCTGTTTTTGGAAACGAAAAGCGTCAGTCGAGACCGTGACGTGTATGAGTAAACAGTCGGCGGGATTCGAGCGGAACAGTCGGGCGTAATCAGGCCGAACAGTGCACTCGTGCTGTGTGTAGTGCGCTTCCTTTTAATGACGGCCGTGGACGTCAAACAGGGGCAGTAAACAGTGTGTCAGGATTTGGGAAAGTCCCAACACGTACGTTTTTCAGCGCCACCCTCGCGCCGACCGTAAGTTTCGCCAAATCGACGTCCTTCCCAATATCCACGACGTACTTTCCCTCCGGGTGTACCTTGACAAGAACCTTGGTCTTGGCCATCACCTTCACCACCTCGCCCACGTAGCTTCCGGGTTCCTGGAGGTGCTGGATCTCTTCGCGCAGCATGCGGACTGGATGGATTGAAAAAAAAGAAAGGTCAGTCAAAAATACAAACGACTCGTTTCGCTTCGCTTCGTGAGATCTGTGGGGCCGTGGGTGTGCGTGACATACGCGTTTGGTGCACTGGGTTTGCGTGGTCCACGTGCGCTGTCCCATCCCAGCACACACAAACCTCGTCTTCTGGGGTGAAAGCAGTGCGGACCCGGCGAGTGACGCGTGACGAGATCGCGCCTCAGCCTCAGATCTGAGACACCCGTTCCACACACAAACGTCATCTCATCCTAGGGGAAACTACCCTGCAGCACTCGTCGCGTACCTTTCGTGTTCAGTTCGTTTCTCTGCGCCTCGAGCCTTCGCAGGTTGCTGGTTTTGTCTCGCACCGCGAGCTCGAACTCCTCGATCTTGGCGCGGTAATACCCGCGCAAGCCATCCTTGCAGGCGGTGCCGGTCTCAGCCCCCATCGCGACAGCGCGAGGTCAGACTGCGAAAGAAAAGGGAAGGACTGGAGTTTTCAGAAATGCATTTCAAGAAAAGCGCAGGTTTTGGGCCAAAAAGATGTTGAGGATGGCGACAGCGCGCGACGTGCGCCGTGGCGCTGGTGTGACGACGAAATCGGCAAGGCGGCGAGTTGGAAAAGCGCTAGGGGTAGGTCGCCGAGGTAGTAAATGCGAAAAAACTGGCGTGAATGAGACGTACGGCGGTTGTGTTGAGCCATGAACAACAGAATGAAGCAATTGCGACCCCAAAAATAGTGGCTATTTACCCCTTTTTGAGAGGTTGTTTACCCCTTTTTTGAGGCTGTTTACCCCAAAACGCAGGGGTGCGGAACCCCACCAACTGTCTGACTAGCCTTTCACCCCTCCACTGCTGTTACCACCTGTCATCAAAAAAAGCAACTGAAATCGATCGCATCCGACATCAAAAACCGCGCCCCCCTCATCACCTTCGAAACAAATCCACTCGCGGCGCCCTCGCGGCGAAGGGATCGGTGGTTCGCACACCTTTGCGGTGTTTCGACACACCGCCTGAGTTGTGGTGTTTTTTCGATTGTTTTGCAGGCAGGCCGGCGTCCATGTCGTCGTCCGAATCGGAGCCGGACGCGTCGTCGCTGTTTTTCATCATCCGTTTTTTCGCGGAATCCTTTTTTTTTTGCGAATCCTTCACCCCCGTGTTCGCCACCCGCAGTTCCCTCTCCCACGCGACTTCGCACTTCTTGTACAACAGCAGCGCGGCTCGCGCGTCGTCCACCGAGCTGTGCTCTCCTCCCTGAATTTCCAGCCCGAGATGCGACGCGCAGAGCTCTTTCAACGACCGCGATCCGCGACCGCGCGCGATGCCGCTGTCCTGCGCGCGTTCGTTCGCCCGCAAAGGTCTTGTTAAAGGTCGAAACAAAGCGGTGTCCCGCGTTTTCGATTTCGGGTGGTCCAGGAAAAGGCACTTCAGGTCGTTCTTCAACGCGTGGCCGATCAAGGTTCGGCCTTTCAAGATGTTGGCCATCTTGAGCTGGATCTCCTTAAACCCGGGAGCGCCTTTCAAGTCCGATGGCCGGACTCCACTAACTTGTGTCCGGTAATCCACGACGTACTCCGTGGGCGACACGAACGTGTCCAACACCACGTTGCCGTCTTCGTTGACCACTGACACGCGCGCCAGTATACTCTTCCGACCGTCAACCCCAGCCCCCACCATCTCGCAATCCAGGGCTATTAAATCCGTAAGCGCGGTGTTCCGGCCGGTGGGCGCGGGTTTCTTTTTCGGTACCCGAGTTTCCTCAACTCGATTGTTGACGCCATCATCATCGCTCCTCCACCGATGCTTACCAGCACCTTCCCCTGCGTCCCTTCCATTACTGTCGGTACCCGCCGCCTCGCTTTCCTCACGCGCCAGTCTTTCCTGCTTTCGCTTTTTAGCCACGGGGTTCGCGCCCGCGCCGATTCGCGTCGCCAGCGCGCTCCAGTTGGACGACCCCACCGCCGCCGCCGCGGCGGTTTTGGGAGATTTCTTTTTCGGTTTCGTCACAACCGCGGTTCGGGACATCGGAGCAGTCTTGGGTTCATTTCTCCCAGCTGGGAGGCCATCCAACGAGGCCTCCCCGTCTCGCCGCTTCTTGCTCTTCGCCATGGCGCCGCCGCGTCGTGCCTCGCACACTGACCAAGAGGGAGGTTGGTTTCGTCAAGTTGGTTGAAATTTGGCCGCCAGATTCGGCATTATAATTTAACCGTCGTCTTTTTTTCCGCAAAAGAACGTCTCGCAACGTCGAATTTGGATAACCTCCCATCGGCGTCGCGTGCCTCACACCCCTTTTGCGCCTGCCCTCCGGCGACGCTTTTCGCGTTTCCCTCCACCGCGCGAGTCACGCGTGCCAAACCCTGGCGTACGGGGTTGGCATGGCAGGCTGCTCCCTCACCATGAGCCCGGTTTCGGTGTTCGCGCAAACCGCCGTGCGAAGATCCGTGCGACGTCTCGCCGCCGCCGCCTCGCACGCCGCGCGTGGCCCAGAACGCGCGTTCGCTGGAGCCTCACCAACGACCTTTCTTTCGCACCACTCGCACGCCGGGCACTCGCGTGTTCCCGTCGCTCCACTACGACGGGGCGTTTCCGCCACGGCCAGGGCCATTCTCGACGCCGTCCCGGTACCGGAGAAGGGCGAGCCCGCGGCGCAGAAACCGTCGTCATCCGAAACCGACGAAGACGAATACAAGTGGGCGCCGAGGGACCCAAAGGTGCACTCACTGGAAGGCTCGCTGGTGATCCTGGAGGGCGTGGGGGGGGACGTGAAACCTGGTACGCTGTTCGACATAGGCGAATATGGGACAACCGCGGTGCTCCTTTCGCACCGGGAACCGAAAACCTTCGCGCTGATGTTCGACGCGAGCGGTACGTAGACTGTTGGGGCTTCCCAAATCCAGGCACACTGTTTGCCCATACTCGTCCTGACGAAGGGCGCATTACCTCTGCCCATACAAGACTCCCTGACTGTTTACTCATACACATCACGAAAGACTGACACTTTGTTTTTACAACGAAAGGCGGGAAAGACGGAGCGCCTTCGCTAGGCCCACGCGCGGTCGTCGAAATCGGGGACAAAGTTTCCGTACGCAAAAAATCAAAGTTCTACATGCCCAACGAACTCGACGTGGTGGGAAGACGAATCGGCGCGCTCGGTGAGCCCCTGGACGGCGGTCCCATTCCGGGCGGCGCCGGGCGGGATGTCGCGCTTTCCGAAAACGCCGGTAAGTATTTCCCAATCACCACATTCCGCCGACTGATTGCCCATACGAGACTGACGTTTCTTTTTTTACAATCAGGCTCGCAACTGTTCCGGGAACCCCCCAGCGTGGAGGACCGGAAACCCATTAACACACCGCTAGTGACCGGGGTGAAACCGCTTGACGTCCTGACACCGATAGGCCGGGGGCAGTGCTTACTACTCACAGGAGAAGTCGGCACCAACCTAAGCCAACTCGGAATAAACGCAATCGTCGCGCAAACGGAAATGAACGCAAACAAAAACGTGCGGTGCGTGTTTCCCGTTTACCACGTTCCGCCAACTGATTGCCTCACACAAGACTGACATTTCTTTTTTACCATCTCAGGTGCGTGTACGGCGCGATCGGCGCCGCGGCTTTTGATTCAGGCGCGTCCGCGATGAAAACGTTACAAGACGCGGGCGCCACGGACACCACCGTGGTTTCCTGTGCCCCCGACGCGTCCCTCGCGGAACGATACGCCGCGACGTGCGCCGCGTTCGCCGTGGCCGAGGCGGCGAGGTCGTTGGGGAAGGACGTGTTGCTCGTGCTCGACGACTTCACCGGCCTCATCGGTTTTTCGCGGGAAATGGGCCGGCTATCCCCGCAGCTGGATTTCGACGAGGACACATCCGAAAACGCACCTTCGAAGGAACAGATGGTGGAGTACGAGGGGATGATCATCAACGCTTTGTTGGCGGAACGCCGGCGGTTTCTGGGGATGACGCTACAGCGAGTGGCGCGCATGAACGACAAGCTCGGGGGCGGGTCCTTAACCCTGATGGGGGTGATGTACCACCAAACCGGAGCGTACAGGGGGAAAGCCGCGAGTGAGAAGAACAGCGGGGTGGTTGGGGAGAGCGGGAGCGTGGTTGTGCCGCAACTACCGGCTGGATTCGGGGAGATGTCAGCGCAGATGCGGGAAAAAATCACCGCCGCGATCGAGGTGAAAAAACAACAGGCTGAGAAATTCAAACAGGAACAAGAAAAAAACAACGCCGTCTCCGCCCTGGGTTCGAAACACGCCCCCGAACACAACCACACGCAGCCCAGACCTCTTGTGGAGGAGTTCATGTCCATCACGGATGGGCAGGTTTTCGTGGAGAGCTTCGACTCCACAAACGGGTGGGTGATCAGCGCCAAGGACAGCGTGTCGCGCATTGGCTCGCCAGGCGCCGCCGGGCCGCTCATGAGCATGAACATGCTGCAGCTTCGTTTGGACGTGATGCAGGCGGACGACATGTCTGTTTTCGGGGCGAAGGGCTTGGAGAAGGAGTCGATGCGGGACCGGAGCGCGGCGATCAGGGGTGTGCTGCGCCAAACCCCCGGGAGCACGTCGCGGCTTTCGGAGCAAACCGTCGGGCTGTACGCGCTGCAAAAGGGGAAGCTGGTCGGCATGAACTCGGAGGAGGCGTTTGCCGCGGTGCAGCTCGCGATTGAACGCGCGCGAGTGGAAATGCCCGAACTGTTAGCGCAAATCGACAACGCGCCGTCCAAGAAACTCACAAAGCAGGTTTTCGAGCAACTGGAAACCTTGTTTGCGGACGGGGAAGGGAAAGGAAAGTGACCGCGACCGATGATGTAAGTGACGTAAGTAGATGACGTACGTAAAATCAAGTTATTCCAGTCAAGTCGTCTCGTCGTCTCCCTGTTTTCGTCTCCAGCGCGCGCGTCTCGTTTCGGGGTTTGTCGTTTACTCTTCCTTGCTCGCGGTCGGGGTCGCGGTTGCGGTTAGGATCCGCAGCGCGTTTTCCACGAGCTCGTTTTTTTTCATCGCCTTTTTCCCCACGCTAGTCGGCACTTTGTGTTTCCTGAGAAACGCGACGAGCGTCTCCGTGGGCGCTTCCTTGGATTTCAGAAAAGCCTCAGTCGCGATCGCGTTCCCGCCGGCGGCCTTGAAGCGCTTTCGTAGGAACAAATCCGCCGCCGTCGGGTCGCTCGCGGCTTTGCGCTTTTCTTTCCGCGCGAGATTCGCGGCGGCGGCGGCGGGACTGAGCACCGCGGCAGGCTTTGTGGCGAGTGTCTGCGCTACCGACGTGCCCATAGTCGACGTCTCCGTGGTTTCCATCGACGGATCGGCGTCCATCGGCGTCGCAGGGGTCTCCAAGACAGCCTGCTTCGCCTTTTCCGCCTCACCCGCGAGGTACGCCGCCTTGGCAGTCGCCGCGTCCGCGACGCACCGGTCCTTCACGTCTTGCGCCGCCGCCTTCCACATCACACCCAGCTCCTTTCCCTGATCCATCGCGTTCATCCCAGAGGCGAGTGTCGGCCGCATGAGCTTGTTGAACGTCAGGTACCCCGAGAACGCGGGGCCCTGTTTCTTTCGCGGCGCTTTCGCTTTCTTCGCCGGAGGAGGGGCCGCGGCGGGAGGCGCGACGGTGGGTTTTGTCGTCGCGGTCAACTCGACTCGGGACGGAAGGTTACTCGTGGAAGGTTGCGCAAGCGTGGTCAATGAGGAGGGAGGCGACACGAGGGTCACGGGAGGTACTGACTTCACGCCGTACGTCGTCGACACCGGCGGCGGGGGAGGCATGGCGACGGCGTCGGCGGCGAATCGGGCGGAGCTCGAAGCGTCGGGTGATTCGACGCGGTCGGCGCGCGCCACGGCGAGGGTCACGGTAACGGTGCCGGTAACTGGATCAACAACCAAGTCAACCGCCACCGTCCGCCCGTCCTCCTTGACGTTCCGGTTTTGCGTTTCGCACGGTTGTTGAATCGCATCACAAGAAACATGCGACTCCAAACTCGCCAGAAGCTCCGCCTGCACAGCGCGCTCCGCCTCAGCCGTTTCCGCTTCGCAAACGCGCCGCGCGGGCGCGGTTTGCGTTTGCGCGACGCCTTTTGGGTTTTGGGATGTTGACGCAACAGGCACGTCATCGGCGAAGGAAACGGTTTTCGAAACGGTTTTCGCAGCCTTAGCCGCTTTCGCGGGTTTAGCGGCGGGTTTAGCGGCGGGTTTCGCAACAGGAGTCGCGGCGGGGGCGAAGTTGGAAAAGGTCATCACGCGCGTTTTCGCGACGGGCGCCGGCGGGGTAACGAGGGTTGGGTCTTTTGAGGAAAGGTCTTTTTCAGCGTCAGCGAAAGAATCAACGCTCGACTTCGCGTCACCGCCGTCCGCAGCGTCACCCAACGCGTCGCCCGCGCCACCGTCAGCAGCGCTCGCGAAACCCAAAGGAACACCGCCAGTGGGCTTGGCGTACGCCTGGATGGCGATCTTCCGGGGCGGGGCTTTTGGAGTCTGCGCGCTCGCGTTCGAAGGTGTTTCTTTTTCTCGCGCCGGTGGTCCCGACCCGAACTCGTCGTCCAAGTAATCAAACTCGGTCACCGGCACCGAGTTTGGGGATTCGTGTGTCGTGCCGACCAGGGGGAACACGTTTATGTGCGTCGCTGCAGTGTCACCAAGCTCAGCCGCGCGCTGCCAAATCACAGAGGGCGATGTTGTTTGGACGTTGAACACCGCCGCGGCGGCGGCGGCGTCGGCGTCGGCGTCTTCGTTTTTTTCGCCCGAATCGTCGCCACTGACGCACAGCTGTGCGTCCATGGCTTTTGGAAGCACCGCGCGCAAAACGTCCCTTGCGGCTTGTGACGAGCCACCGGTGTCGAACACCGACCACGCGTTTGGTTTGTCCGCCTTGAGGAACAAACCGACGATCTGCGCGTGCCGTTCGTCGGTGACCACGGCGAGGAGGTCGGACGCGACCGGGCGCACCAGGGTGTGCCTCGGCGCGGTCGCGGTAGAGGCGACGACTTCCCCCTTTGTGTAAAACGCGGTCTCTTGGAAAAGTTGGACTCGTTCCACGAGCGCGCGCTCGAGGTTCGCGGATTCGCGTCGCGCCGCGAACTCGTCCGCGAACGGCGCGTCCACGCGAATTAACCGGACGGCCAGGTTGTCCGCATCAAGCGCGAGGTCGCCGGCGTCGGCGAAATCACTGTTCATGACGGTGGCGTCGCGAGAAGTGACGCGAACGAAAAACGAAACGCGGACGATATTTCACTCAAAAGCCACAAAGCGCGCTTCAAAACTTTGGCCGACCACAATTTTTGCGGCAGCACACCTTCTCTGTGTCTCACACCCACCTCAAACACCATGAGCACCTACGTCCTTGAAGTCAAGGCCAAGTCCAACAAGTGCGCGTGCAAAGCTGGGAAGAGCTCCAAGTGCCCCGACGACGATCACCAGATCAAGCAAGGTACGTCTCCCGCTCGCGCCTTTCGAAACTCGTCCCTTCCTAGAAAACGTCGTGGTCCTGACCGCGTCACGTCCCACCGCAGGCGAGCTCCGCTTGGGTTCCACGAGGACGTGTTCCAAGAGTGGCCAGCTGAGCACCTCCTGGAAGGTAAGCTTGCACACTTCTTTCCACGGATTCAAACGAAACACAAAAGTGCCGTCCGTTCTCTTCCCGCGACGCGTCGCCGAAAACGCGGCAAACCGCCCGTGTTTTTCAAATTTTGTCAGCGGTACTTTTCGTACAGCTCGTGTCTAAAGTCGGCAGACTAGTGTGTCTTCCGAGTCACTCTTCCCGCCTGCACTGTGCATGCACAGTCCCTCCCTAGACTACTAGGTCCAGAGACAACTAGACATTGACCCTCACAACTTTTCTCTCGTCGCAGCACCTCGCCTGCATCACGCCTGCCGTCGTGGAGAACATCGCCGCCGCGTACGCTAACTCCGCGGCTATTCCCGGGATGGAGATTTGTGGCATGCCCGAGGCGTTCCAGGTCGCCAAGGACGGCGGGTCGTTTGATGACGTCCAGAACGCGTTCGATTTTGAGCAGCCGAAGACGGTCGACGCGCCCGAGCCCGAGCCCCCCGCGCCCGCGCCGGCGAAAAAGAAGGCGAAGAAGGCGCCCGCGGCGGAGCCCAAGAAGAAGGCCGCCGCCGCTCCCAAGAAGAAAGCGGCGGAGCCCAAGAAGAAGGTGCAGACTGGAACCAAAACCAAGAAGAGCGCGTCCAAGAAGACCACCCCGAACTCACCGGCCGCGGCGTAAGCCCTGCCGTCTGCGTCTTGCCCCTCGATACGACCTCGCACACGCACACCGGCAAGACCCTGTTTAACTCTGTAATGTAAATATCGATTCTCAACTTTCTCAAATCGTTCGTTCGGACGTCAACTCTCTTTTTCTGCGCATCCCCGTCAGACTCCGGTGCGGGCGGTGTGCTCTCCCGTGTGAGTCTCTCCCCGGCGATGGAGACGAGTCCTCCTGGAGGCGTTTCGGGTGACGTCCCCGTGTCACCCCAACCACCAATCAACGCATCACACGCGTGGCACAAAATCAGTGACGGTCGGTACCGAAGAGACGTGTGGGTCCGCATCGCGGACGACATCCGGGTTCCCAATCACTATCACGCGCTTCTGGCGTTGGCGGGAGAGACCCCGACGACGTCAACTCAGATCGAAAAAGACCTACCGCGAACCGGGGCGAGTTTCGCGAAGCACGGCTTTACCCTGAAACAGGGTGAACACACGTGGCACACCATGCGGAACATACTCACCGCGTACGCGGCGCACGACCCGGAAACGGGGTACGTGCAGTCGATGAACTTCCTGTGCGCGTTTTTGTTGTTAGCAGGGTTGAGCGAAGAGGATGCTTTTTGGGTGCTAGTCGCGCTAGTGACGAAGGTAGTACCAGGGTACTTCAGCGAGGGCATGGCGGCTACTAAACTGGACCAAAGACTATTCCTAAGCTTGGTGCACAAAAACTTGCCCCCGGTGGGGTTGCAGTTTGAAACTATAGCGCCCGATTGCATAGTGCCTGCTATTATTTCCGGGCAGTGGTTATTGACTCTTTTCGTCAACGTCCTCCCGGTTTCCGTCACGATGCTGCTTTGGGATTTGATTTTTCAGTCACAGTCAAGGACTCCTTTGTTCGCCATGTCCCTTGCGCTGCTTGAACGCGCGGAACAAGAAATCCTCACGTGCGACGAAATGGGAAACTGCGTGGAGCTGTTACAGGGGCTGGGGGAAAGCACTTTTTTTGGTGCCAGTGAGGATTCCTTTGGTTCGCGCGCATCGCACGAGTTGCCACCCTGCACCGAGTACGACGCATCAGAGGTATCCGGAACTGGCAACTCAGCCGACTCGATAATGCGTCGGGTTGAGAGTTACCTCGCCAACGAGCTAACAGTCTCCAAGTTCGGAAAAGAAGTGTCTCGCGAGCTGGGCCGGCGAGGCGCCGACTCCGACCGGTTTCTTCCGGCGAGCGTTGCCTCCACGGCGCCCGCGATTACGGAGATTGACGAGTTAATCGAGGGTTTAGCGTCGGACTTGAGTGAGGTCATCAGTGTTGAAAACCTAGCCCTGGCTGATAAAAAAACAGAAGCTGAGGAAGAAACAAGAACCGAAACGGAGGCGACGCGGCGACGAAAAGACGCGAAAGACCTTCGTCGAAAAAATCGAAAGGAACAAAAAGACAAAACACGTTCCGAAAACGCCGGCGCTGTTTCCGACGACGAATCAAACGCGTCGTCGTCCGACGACTCCGGTGACTGGGAATTCACGCCGGGGCCGAAGAACATCGGGATGGAGTGGGCGGAGGGTTTGCTCGCGGCGGGGTCATCTGCGTCCATGAAAACCTTCGCGAAGACGCACGGCGAAAAGGCGGACCAATACGCCGAGCGTTTAGTCGTACGGCGCTTGGTGGACGACGCGAGGCGGGTGTTTGGCGAGACGAATTTCTTACCCAATGCCTCCGATGATAGTGACGACGAGAGGTCTCAAATTACCGTCTCAAATGCATTCGCGAAAGTCGTCACCGCGTCCGTTACCGTCGATACGCAAATCGACGCGTTGCCGGCGCACTCGTTTGCGTTCAAAACCGCGGCGAAAAACGTAGCGCTGAGACCGGTGACTTTGTTCGCGGAAGCGGCGCGGGCGTTGCGAGACCGAAAAAACCAATTCGAGTTGGACAACGACGTGCTTCAAGAGATGGCCGTGGTGACGCAAGGTACGTCCCCGCATTTCCCAAATCCCGGCCTTCCTGTTTCGACGGTTGTCCGCCCGTAATTACGCAATACACATGGCCCGAAATACTGACACTTTTCGTTCGCAAAACGCCAAGACACCGCCGCGCGCGTCACCGAAGGCGACGACGACGCCGGTTTGAGTTGGCGCCCCGGGAGCGGGATAAGGGATTTGGGGATGGAAAACGGCGGGCTGGACTGGACGCAGTGGACGGATTCCGTACGTATCGCATTTCCCAAAGCCGACACACCGCCTGTTTTATCTCCAACGCTGGTGACTGTGGAGGCCCGATTACGGTGACTGTTTGGACCGAAGCTGGTGACTGTTTGTCCATACATCGTCCAATACACGCCCAACACGCGACTGACACTTTGTTTTACCCATCGTAAGGTGTTCGAGCACGTCGTGAGGCGGGCGGATGATGTGCTTCTCAACGTGCTGGACGCGGCGGCGTTGTTGCAAGACTTGGCCCACGAAATCGGGTTTGACGGTCACGGAGTGGCCGCACACAAGAAGGGAAACGATGGCGATTCGAACGCGTCGCGCGTCTCGAAAACGGCGTTGACGGCGCGAGAAATTGACCACGCGATTGCGGGACACGGGAAATATTTAGCGGAAGCGCTACGGTCTTTGCAGTGCACTGTTTCTGCAGTTGCTGAACTGGCATCCGTGGATATTCCCAGGCTTAAACTTAACCAGCAAGAACTGGTCACTGACCTTCACGGCGAAGCGCTGCGGTCGGGGACGGCGATTGAAAAGTGGAGCGTCGCGGCTGAAACGCGTCGAGTGCGAAAAACACAAAGCGCGGTCGACGCGATGAAAATAGCACTCGACGCCGCAAGCAAAGCGTTCGAAGCGGATACACCTATAGCAGCAGCTGCTGCGGTGGCACCGTCCACACCGGTTCCTGGTGAAAAAATTAAGGCTCTGGAGATGGCGTATGACTGTTTGCCCATAGAGGTGTTCTTACAAAAACAAGAAGTAGAAGAACCCGACGACCCGTCTTCGTTGTCCGCGAAGGTACGTTTCCCAAATCCCAACACTGTTTGCCGATTGTCCAGAGTAATTACGTAATACACATTACGAATGGCTGACACTTTCTCATACATCTCAGTTCTTGCTTGAGGATTCGCAGCTGGACTCGGCGTTGGTTTCGCTCGCGGCGGCGTCGCGAACGCTTACGCGACGCAAAAACGCGGTGGCGCGTGAGCGGGCGGCGGCGGAGACGGTTCGAGGGCACGCGACACGCGTGGGCGCGGGGGCGAACAAACGGGTTGGACGGGTGAATCGAATCTCGGACTCGATTCTTGGCGTTTTGAAAACGCGTTCCGACGACGGCTTGATAAAAAAATGTCACCTAGCGGGTACGTCGATTGAACGTCTCGGCGAAGCGAGTCGTTTGTTCTTTTTGGAGCAAATCAAGGAACTACGCGTCTGGCTGCAAGACGCGCTTGTAACCACTGCTATGAAATACGTCGTCGTGGTGGACGCGGCGGCGCAGCGCTTGGACGACGTTTTGGACCGGACTTGTTTGAAAATCGCGGAACGGGCGGCGTATGAAAAAACGCAAAACGGAAAAGCGACATCCGGGTCGCTTCTCGGTTCTTTCCTGGAGGAAGCCGCGGATTTAATCGCACCGAAAGACAGCAGGTTGGGGGCGAGTAGTGGTACCCGAAGTGGCGCTTCGGGTGTACATGGGAGTCCTATTACTGCATCAGTTGCGTATCACGGGAGTCCCACAAGTCTCGCGAAGGGTGCGGATTCGGCTGGACACCACGGGAGTCCTACTCCTGCTACCGCTGCGACGGATTCGTCGAGTCGCGGTTCGTCTCACGGTATAGCGAGCGGTTCGTCCGTGCCTGTCACGCCAGGTACCGGCGATACTTCATCGGATTCCTCTGGGATTGAAAAGCAATCGGTGGAATCTGACGCCGACGAAACCGAAGGTCTTCGAAAAAGCGCCTCCCACAACCCGATCCGGGACCGCTCGAAACAGGCGTTCAGTCAGATGGCGGGGAATTTAAACGACCGCGTTTCGAAACTCAGCGACGTGTTTCAAGGCACACAAATCGGGGGGTGGACTAAGAGGTTTTCTTCTGGGAAGGCTGCTGGTGGAGTGAACGGAGCGAACGTTTCGTTGGGAGCGACCTCCGAGACCTTTGACGCGAAGTCGGACTCCGCGAAAAGCGCATCCTCCGCGAATTCGCCCAGTATTACCGAAAAGCGCCAGCCGAAGGAAAAGAGCGAATCCCGGGCGTTACTCACGGCGCGCGACGATTTGAAAAGGTTGGAACACCGCAGAAATGCGCTCGTGGAAAAGAAAAAGTGGCTCAGGGAGTTACTGGTGAGCGACGAGTGACGGTTTTGAGTCACGCCGATGCGTTTACCGACGAGTACTGTGTAACATAGACTAGTGTAGACTAGTGTATTTTTTCACGGCGCGATTCACCACCGATACCTCGGGAAACCTTTTACAAGTCAGTTAACTATCCCGCTCACCCCTAAAAATAAACCCATCTAAACCCTTCTAAACCTGTACAGAAACTCCGGCCGGCCTCGCGCCCATTGCGTCGCCGGGGTTTCCGTGAGGGAAACGACTTGGAACCCGACCGGTTCTAATAAATCTTTAACAATCTCCGGCGACAGCGCAAACGGAGGGCCGCCTCGAAACGGCCCGATCGGGAAAACGTTTGAGACTAGCTCGCCCCCCTGTTTTATTATGGACGCGTACTTAGCCGCCCACTCCGTTCGTCGCGCCGGGGGAATCGCGCACAGGAACGTGCTGTCGAAGGCGAGGTCGTATAGTTCCGCCGGTTGGTGTTGGAAGAAATCGGCAACTTGTACCTCTGCGTGTTTCGCGTTTGGCGATTTCGCAAGCAACACGTCCGCTTCCTTCTTCGCGGTATCGCTGATCTCCAGACCAAGCACGTGCCGGTCATCACACGCCAGCGCCGCCACCGCGTACCCGCGGCCGCACCCGGGGACCAGCGCGCGTCCGGTGGGCAACACCCCCGACGCGATCAAAGCTACGAAACTCGGCTCGCACTGGTTCGCGTCGAACGCCTGCCCGGGCTGAAGCGTCGTCCCGTTCCCGTGCCACATGGACTCCCAATCCGTGGCCATCTCGGACGATGCCGCGGACGGGGTGGACGCGTGAGACGTGGTGCGAAGTGTGTGGCGGGTCCGCGACACGTGTAGGGGGCGCGAGACGAACGGGGGGGACGAGAGGGTGACGCGGGTGAGCGTCCACATGAATGGCGCATGGATGTAGTGCGACTTGTTTTTAGACGGAATAATCGATTGTTAACATCAGATCGCCCCGGTTGGCCTCACAACCCGCAGCGCGGTTGGCGGTGACTTGAGAGCGCGCGCGGGATCTTGCGCGGAGGAGACTTGCGGGGGGCGCCATGGGCGGGAAACGGTGCCCCCACAGCAAGCAGAAACGCAACTGCGCGGCGTGCAACCCGTGCCCCCACGGCAAGCTGAAACAGGGCTGCGCGGCGTGCAACCCGTGCCTCCACGGCAAGCTGAAACAGGGCTGCGCGGCGTGTAACCCGTGCCTCCACGGCAAGCTGAAACAGGGCTGCGCGGAGTGCAACCCGTGCCAACACGGGAAGGTGAAAAACAACTGCATGGAGTGCAACGGGTGCCCCCACGGCAAGCTGAAATACTTCTGCGCGGTGTGCAACCCCTGCCCTCACGGCAAGCGGAAAGACAGCTGCGCGGAGTGCAACCCGTGCCCTCACGGCAAGCTGAAAAGACAGCTGCGTGCAGTGCAACCCCTACCCCCACGGAAAGCTGAAAAGGAACTGCGCGGCATGCAAGCTGGCAAGACTGAACGCGCGATGAACAGACAAGAGACGATTATATTCACAACCCCTCCGCTAATACCGCCTGTCTCGCATATCCAGCGAGCTCCCGTGAAACGGATCTCGAAACACCGGTATCGCGGCTGTGCTGTTTCCTATGCGTATCACGTCAAGCGAGGTCATGTCCACGATCGAGGTTGGATCCATTTGTGCGGTTTCGTTCCGTCTCGTGTCGCCGCCTCGTTTGCGAAACGCGTACAGGTGGTACTTTGCTGTTTTTTTTGTAAAAGAAAAGTGTCAGTGATTCGGACCGCGTTCGTACTTTGTATTCCGCAAACAGGGCACTTGTGATGTATATAGTAAGCAGTAAACAGTCGCGAACGGGGCGGTAAGCAGTGTCGAGGTTTGGGAAACGCAAACGTACCTTTGTTTTTCAAAACCACTCGGTGCGTGAGTAGGTCCCACTCCAAATTCAAGTCAAGAAAGAAATCCATCCGGTCCTCGGGCTCGCCGTAGGTCAAGCACACGTAGGTTCCCCCGGGGCGAAGCACTCGGAGGGATTCGCGAAGCATTCGCGCGACGTGCGTTTTTTTTGTTTTTTGTTTGCCGATGTTTTCATTTTTGCAAGTTTCCTCGGGAGTTTCCTCGGTAGTTTTCTCTTTGTCAAGTTCCTCGCCATCCTCCTCGTCCAGCTGGCACATCGTATCAAGGGTCGCTTTGTCCAAAACGCAGTCGAAGCTGGCATCCGAAAAAGTCATTTGCGTCACGTCCATGACCCGGTAGCTCACCTCGAAGTTGGTGGGGTTGGGCGGAGCGCTCGGCGGCAAATTTTGCGAGTCGTGAAACTCTCCTCTTTGTTTTTTCCTCTCAAACGACGCTAATCGATTTTGCTGCGCCTTGCGCATCAGCGTAATGGACGGTTCCGAGTAATCCACCGCGGTTATCCGCGAAAACCCACAACTCGCCATGTCCTCCCCTAACGTACTAGTGCCGCACCCGAGCAACACAACGGAGTGACTCCTCACCGCGTAGTCTAAGATATAAGGTCTCAACACGGACCACCCCAAATACCATTCATTGTTGATTTCTCCTTTTGTCAAGTTTTCGCCGATTGTGGCGTGCGGGTCCAAGTACCTGTTGTCCCAGTACTGCTTCGAGCCGTAAATGGACTTAGAAGTAGTGACGCGTTTAGTTGGTGCAGAGGTAGTAGTTTTACCTCTGGTTGGTGCGTATCCCTTACTATACCCGGAAACCGCAGGCTTCGTGGTGCTTCTGCCGTAGGTATACTCGTCCTGCGTAACTGCGGCCCTGCTATCACAATCAGATTCATCAGAGCCGGAATCAGATCCTCTTCGGCCCGCCTCCGCCGCGGCTTTGTCAAGCTCCAGCGTACGCACCGCGAGCTTCGCAAGAAGCGCCTCGAGCTTGGCGCTTGATGACCGCGTAGTGTCCGCGGACTCGGGGGACGCAGGCATGATGACTCCCACGCGTCGACAGGGTGACCGCGCGCGCGACGATTTGAACGAAAAAATCGTTTTGAGAAGTTTCTTTTTTCAGCAAATATTTTTCAGGGTGCCTTCTCTCAGACTCTCACCCAGTACTACTCGCGCCCGCGCGCTCGGGGACCGCCACACGACGCGGCGCGGTGTGCGTCACTAGTGTTTGCGTCACCGAAGTTCTACCACGATGTTGGAGGTTCGGATACTAAACGCAAATGAGGTGCGCACTTATGTCGACCAGGTTCGCCGGATCCACGACGTGTGCTTCCCGGATGACGTGGATGATGTTTCGGGTTCGGACGATGAGGGTGGGCTTTCAAACTTCGAAACAAAGGATGACCGGTTTTGGGACCGACTCGCGGCGTGTCACAACACCGAACACGTGCTTTGGTTTTTGCTGGTTGAGAGGGGTGAGGCGAATACGAGCGGCACGCACGTTGCGTCGACTTCTTCGGGAGCACATCCCGAAGGAGTCCCGAAAAAAGCAAAACCAGCAACGAACGTGATTCTGGGTTTCGCCGCGGCGACGCGGTACGCGACGTGCGCGTACGGCATGCACCTCGCGGTTGATCCGAAGCACAGGGGCAACGGCCACGGTGCGTGGCTCATGAGGGAGGTCCAGAGCTGGGCGGTGACACACGGGTACACGCAAATGCAAGCCAGCGTGGACGCCGGGACGAAAAAGTTGCTAAGGTATTACGAAAAACTGGGCGCGTACGTCGTGGTTGGAAATTCGCAAAGCGGCGGGTCATCCGCGACCGCCGAAACCGTCACGCGCATCGCCCGGGACTTTGACGCTTTGCTATGTGAAAAGGAACTGCGAATGTCGCGTGAGCTAGGGGCGGTTGGGGGTACTTCTGGTAACAAGAGCGCGGCGCGCGTCACAAAGGCGTTTGCGCTGGTACTTGGCGTCGCTTTCGGCGTTTTTAGGAGTCGTCGATGAGTCCAGCGAGACGGATAGAATAGGCTAGCTAGTAATGTGCTATTAATAATAGATAGGTAGAGAGACTCATCGTCAGTCTAGTCTGTGGGACCTGCTACGACAGATCCGCGACGGTCCAGTGTTTGGGAATCGCAACGTCTTCGTCGTCGTCGGGGTTGGCGTTTCCCAAACCCGCTTCAATCGCCGCTTGGACGGCTCGGCCAGCCGGCGTCACCGCGCGGTCGCCGGCGCTCATCAGCAACCTTGCGGCTGTGTTAGGCATAGTCTCAGTTGATGAAGTAGTCGATGCCATTCCAGCAGTATTGTGAGACGCGCTTGAGGTCATGCCAGTAATTCCTTTCATTGACGCCACGGTTGTCCCGGGTGCAAAGTCGGTGCTCTTTACGTTATTCCCAACCACGACCCGTCCCGTGTTTTCGTCAACCTGCACGTTGAGCCCGGCCGCCGCCAGCGCGTGCGCGTCCGTCGCGACCTGCGGTTGCAAACCCTCGATTTCGTATCGCGCGTCGTCCGACCCCGCGCACAGGTTCCGGACACCCCACAGCGCCCATTCGCGTAGATAGTCGTCCCCGTCCTCGCCTCGGGTGCAGGCGAGAATAACAGAACTGTGATTGTAAAAGAAAAGTGTCAGTCTTTGTATGGGTAAACAGTGTGTTGACGGATTTTGGAAAGGCCCAATACGTACGTGCCCCCCAAACGCCACACCATGTCGCACACCCTCGGCCGGCCGAACATCGCGTTGGCCAACGGCGCTAAGCAATCCACGCGGTACCCGTCCCAAGGCCGGACGCTGGGAAAAGGGTCGTGGCCCGAGTTACTGTCTGCTGCAAAGTCTTCAGACGCAGAAGTAGCACCAGTACTTTCTTCAGGTACACCGGTAGTTAAATCATCACCATTAGTACCAGTAGTAGTACCATCCGCAGTTTCTTTAGGTACGCGTATTGGCTTAAACGTCTTCGCGTCTAACTTTGGCGCTTTCGTCGGGCCCTCGGCTTTGGCCGTGTTCCCGCATCCCGCCGGTACGGGCAGGCTTTTCAGCAACCCCAGCAGTAATCGGGGCATGCCCATCGCGGACAACGCGGTGGCGACGTCCAGCTCGGTCTGTACCACAGCGGGCTTGACGTCGCGTTCCGTCACCGCGCGTAATATGCCGAGACAGGCTCGGAGCGTAACCAACGCGGCGTCGCGTTGCGATTGGTCATCCTTTTCATCGTTATCCTTCGCGCGAGCCGCTTCCACAAACGAACCCGCTCTGGACGCCAGGTCCAACACAAACGCCAACGTGCCTTCCGACAGAATCAGCGATGGCGGGTCGGTCGTTTCGGTCGTTTCGCCGATCGCACGACGCACCAACTCAAGAAGCGTCGCTTGCTCCACTCCGAAGGACTCGTTTATTTCTGCGTCCTTAGTAGCGTCATCCCCAGCACCGTCACCAAGCGCCATCCCCAGAATCTTCCTTCTCAACTTGTCGTCCCTGGCCAGCGCCACGGACTCCGCGTTCGGCGCCAGCCCGCGGCACAGCACAGGCAGCGAGTCGCCCTGGAACAAGCACGAATCCTTGACGAACCTCGCCAGCCAAACCCCGCCGCCAGCGTGGAACTCTTGTTTTTCGGTAGTACTGCTCGTAGTGTTGCTAGTCTTGGTATTCGGAGTCTTCGTATCACCCGTCTTGGTATTGTCCATATTCGTACCACGTTCCTCTGCTATAGAAGCACGCAAAAGAGGACGCCAAATACCAGAACAGGCTTTGAACCCGCAAACCTTGCCCGTGGCGAACGCGTTTGAGGCGCCGTCGTCCGCGTTTCTGTTTCCGTCGTTCGCCGACCCCGAAATCTCTCCATCCACGGCGTCGCAATCAAACGCGCTTTGTCCGACCTTCCCGAACCGGGCGTGCATCGTGGCGCAAAGAATGGGATGCGTCATGTGCGCTGCCCTGCCTTTTAGCAGCGCTACTGTTGAAAAAGCGTCCGGGTGAAGTTTACGCCAACTCGTCTCTCCCGCGACGCCGCCGCCCGCTATCAAGTTACACGCTAATTGAAGACTAGCAACGATGGCGTCCGTCAACTTTTGATTTTGGTCATCAACAAGGAGAAGTTCCACCAGGGCAGGTAGGGCGATTTTTAGGGCTTCGTGGGCTTGCGCACGAGCCGCGCCTCCCCGCGCGACGCAATCACCAGCGCACAGGTTCCGCAGCGCGCGCGCTAAAGGCGCGAACGGGACCAACGAGTTGTTTTTTTGTGCACAAAAAGAATCGTCTGTCGAAAAAGAATCGCACCACCGTTCCGCGTGCGCCGCGTTGAGAAGCTCCTTGGCGAGCGCAACCGCGGCGCCTTGTGCTGCCAAAGACGAACGAACAGCCGGGTCCTTCGCGTCGCGCACCATGTCCTCCACCGCACAACGCGCCTCTTCGGAGTCACCGCTAAGGCGAGCGGACTCGAAGCGCGTGGCCGCCGACATTGTTTCTTTTTATGGCAGCGCACGACGCGCGTCGTTCCAGATTGGTTGCGATTTCCGGGAAGACACTGTAGTGACCAGTAGTACCACTACCGTTACACTGGAAGCGCGCACGTACGGAAACGTCTCCGAACGTAAAACACACAAACCAGTGGTGTTCGTCCAAAAGTAATGCAAACTAAAAGAGCCAACAGGCGCGTCGCCGAGGGCAACGCGCGCGCCGCGTTGTGATGGAAAGAAGTTTTTTAATCATCAAGTCAGAACAAGCACAAGAACCACCGCCGCCGACAAAATCACAGTCGGTGCGCTCGCACCCCTGTCAAGTAGACTGATCACTTGGCAGGAGTGACGTATAAGTCTCCATGGAGTCCGCGGTGAGGTGCCTCCGCGACGCCGTCGCGCCCGACGAGACCGCGTGTTGTCTCGTTTCCGTGTCGTGCGACACGTCGGTGGCTGGGTGCGAGGGCGTTGAGATCTTCGCCCATCTGTTAAGAGAGCACTGCGACTTCGTCTCTGCAGGCAAGGCGCACGCCAAGAAAACGATCCTGGTCGCCGCGGCGCACGCCCCGGAGAGATACGGACTGCCAAACACAAACAAGGTCGCCGTGGTGAACATGTTCCGAGACCCGCACGGGTGGCTGGGTGGGACGGATGGGATGAATGGGATTGGGATGGACAAAGAAAACAATGGAAAAAAAGAAAACGGGAAAAACAACCCTCCGCGCCTCGGCGACGTCGCGAGCGTAGGGGATGCCATACATTACGCGCTGGGGGGAGACGCGACTTGTGCGAACGATGTGGACGACGACGACGATGCGGATGACGATGACAAAGAAATCGTGTCAGATACGAGGAACACCGCGACCGCGGCGATTTCACAAAATTCACAAAATGCACAAAACAACCCCAAAACGCCCCCGAAAATGAATCAAAGAGGCAAACGCAGCGGGCTTTGGGGCCGCGCGCCGCGACTGCGCGCTGACACGATCGTGGCGCTTGATTGCGTCGCCGAGTTACTCGCCGCATCCGGGGTTGGGGCTACTCTTAAACTGATTGAATCCCTTCGCGCCGACCAAAGAGTCTGCGCCGTCGTGTTGTACCACCGCGGCGGGGGAAGTTTCGATTTGGACGGCGCATTCGAAAATTTAAAAAATAAAACTGGAAAGCGATTCTTCGCGGCGCGCGCGATACGCTCGGCGGCGTCGTGTTCCGTTGCGGTGACCCTACCGAACGACGTGATGGAAAAGCTGTGGAGTTACGACTCAGGTAACTCAAGTAACGATTGCGATTCCTTGTTTTTCGCCTCCCTGGACAAAACGCACGCCTCGGCGATGGCCGCCGAGCGCGCGGAGACTCCTTTTTGCGAAATCGCAACGGTTTTGGTTAGGGCGACGGGGCGATCGCGAGGGTCGAGGGAGGCCGTGTTCGCCACGCTTTCGCGCGGTGCGAGTCGGACAGGGTTAGCGTTGGAGTTCTCCGCGGCGTTCTGTGCAAAGACAGCCTCGACAAGCGACTACGGCGACAAAGAAAAAGAAAAGCACTCCGCGGCGGAGACCGAAGCGGCGGCGCTCTCGGCGAAGCTGCAAGCCGCCGTGCCCTTCAACCTGGGGGTATCGAAACGTGAATTGCTCGCCCGGGCGAACGTGGTGCTTCCGTTTGAGCACCAGGGGGGGTTCGTCCGTGCTTCAGGAGACGGGTGGGAGACCAGTGGGCAATTAGACTCATCGAATACGGAAAAAGAAGCCAAGGCGTACCAGTCTGGTGATTTTTTGAGATACCTCCCTCTTGACGCCGGCGGAACGGGGGGCGTTACCGGGGGCGGGCACGGCGAAAACGATTTCGGACAAACACGAAAAGGCGCGATCGTGTACGTCCGGGACTCGGACGACGACGTCTCAGGAAGCGACCCGGACTCGGACGAGGAGCTGGACGAAGACGCGGACTTTTAGGGAAATATTTTAGAAAACAAAGAATCGCGTCTGGTTCGAGAGAAGTACGCGATTCGCAACTCGTGGAACGTGCCTTCGAGCCACTGGTTTTTACACTCGTAAATGAACCGGTCAGCCAGTGGTACGTAGGGGGCACTGCGGGGACTCGACCCTACTTAAAATCCATCCACCGAAGCTCGGGTGAACCCCGGCATTTCGAACCCCTCCGCGAAGGTTTCGACTTCGGTTCGCAAATCGGAAACCTTTGTGTTCCCCTCCAACCCTTTTTTCCATTCCTTGAGCATCTTGCCGTGGCTTTGTTGCACCTCCAACGCGATTTGCACGGCCCGGTGAAGGAACGCGGCGATTGTTTCGAAATCGTGTTCCTTCAAGCCCCTTGAAGTCATCGCGGGCGCGCCGATGCGGCACCTGTGATTGTGTCCACGAAAAGGTCAGTCTTGTTGTATGGGCAAGCAGTCGGAGGGATTTGATTTGGCAAAATACAAAAAAAAATACGCACCCGCCGGGCGCCAAAGCGCTCGCGTCGCCAAACACCGCGTTTTTGTTTAGCGTGATGTGCAACATGTCGCAGATGGTTTCCATCTTGGACCCGGTCAGCCCGCACGGCCGGAGGTCCCACAGCACCAGGTGGTTCTCCGTGCCGTCCGTGACGAGCTTGTACCCGTTTTTCATCAGCGCGTCCGCGAGCGCCACGGCGTTGGCTTTGGTTTGCTTGCTGTACGCCTTGAACTCAGGGGACACTGAGTGTGGAAAAGAAAAGGGTCAGTCTTGAGTCTGGAGTATGGGTGTACTTCGTAATGTGTATGAGGGA
>TARA_B110000259_G_scaffold147828_1_pt1 | contig 28472 bp, 28 predicted proteins | sample TARA_B110000259 | Tara Oceans TARA_B110000259 (sample SAMEA4397649) | marine metagenome | biome: Polar Biome; feature: [SRF] surface water layer (ENVO:00010504); material: water (ENVO:00002006), including particulate matter (ENVO:01000060) such as... | depth 5 m | reverse complement strand
GTATTCTTTATATTTTTGAAACTGGATATGCTGTAATTATCATATCCATCTATATTTTTCCAAACTTCTTCGCTCATTATAATAATTGTTATGTTTATATTTTTAATTCAATTTTTATTTTAATAAATATTATAATACATCTATCGTTTATTGGTATTATCATCGCTATAGATGTTTAATGTTCTCGCACTGGAATCTTTAGCATCTACATATTTAGGCATCCAAAAATATGGAAGTAAATGTTCGGTGCATGGGTAAAATTTGCTATACCATTTGCGGTAATATGCCTGTTCGTAAGTAATGGGTTTATTGATTGAATGTTCCCGTGTTTGATATTTAGCAATAATAGCATTTAACTCAATTTCCAGATTACTATTAGATGATTCTTTAAACATATCGGTAATATTATCACGAATAATTTCAAACCATGACTTAGTTAAACTACTTACACCATCACTAAATGCTTCTTTTGTTCTCCATAAAATTTCAGTAGGCAGTAGTTCGTATGCGAGTGTATGAACTGTATTCCGGAGTAAATATTTTTCACACTTCTCTTTTGTCGTATTATAGCGAAGGTCTCTATCGATGGTTAAATAGAATTCAACCCAAGTTTTATCCAGAAACGGAGTTCGCGGTTCAAGACCGTGCGAAGCAATACAGCGATCACTCCGCAATACATCGAACATATGAATATCTTGAAGAAGGCGTTTACATTCTCTATCAAATTCGAACGCGTTTGGCGCTTTTTTAAAATAAAGATATCCACCCATTAATTCATCCGCGCCATCACCATTAAATATAACTTTGCAATCAGTATTTTCCGAAATATATTTACCGAGTAAATAATTACCAACGCTTGCTCTGATAGTTGTAGTATCATACGATTCAATCACTCTAATAACTTCGGGGATAGCATCAAAGAATTCCTTCTCTGATACAATTATTTCATGGTGCTTTGTCCCCAAATGTTTTGCGACAACGGAAGCATATTTAAGATCTTCCGAATCGGGCAATCCAATACTGAAAGTTTCAAGTGGTAGTTCTGATTCATAATATTTATTAACGAGTGCCGCAATTAAACTGGAATCTAATCCGCCAGATAATAGACAACCCACTGGTCTCTCAGTTGTTCCCGAAACTCGTTTCACAACAGCATCCTGAATATGATCCATAATTTCTATTTGAAGAGAAACTGATGAATCCGATGTATATTTAATATTGGAGCAGGGAAACGAAGTATATTTCTTATAATTATAATTAACAACACGATTATTAATTTCGTTAAAAATCATAAAATTACCAGGCTCAAAATGATTAATTTTTCGCTTGTTAAAAGCAAGACTGTATAAAACTTTTAATTCGCTTGCGAATGAAATTGTTCTATTTTCAATATAATAGTATAGCGGGCGAACACCATACGGATCTCTTGCTGCGATAAGTTTGTTATTGTTTTTATCATATATGATAATAGCAAACACACCATCAAGAAGAGTTAGAGTATATTCTATACCATACATTAGATAAAGATGAATGATAATTTCACAATCGGAATCAGTAGTCAATTTAATTGAATTTTCAAGTGCGAGTTGTTTAAAATTATATATTTCACCATTACAAACCATCACTACATTATCAATTTCAAAAGGTTGATTGGACTTGTCATTTAAACCATTTATAGCGAGACGATGAAAACCAATACATAGATTATCATAATTATTAAGATCACTAAATTCTGGTCCGCGCGATTGTCCGTTATAGAAGGCTCTCTCTATTGTATCGCAATCATTATTGATGTTATCATCACTATTGACAATAGTAAAAATCCCACACATACACAATTATATCACATATATTTTTATCTTTAATAGATTTTAATTTTAAATTTAAATATATTTTAATATTTATTATATCCAATTATATTAAATGAATAATAATGTATTATTACAAAATTTTGAAAAACAAAATTCCATAAATAGAAATTTAGCGATGAGAAATATTCCTTCTAATGATATGGCTAAAAATTTTGATCCAAGACCAGTGTCCACGAAATATAGTACTCTGCCGATGATAGACCATAGAAAAGAAAGCAATTCAACAATTAAAACTATTTCTGGATACAATACCAATCAAACATTTTTTCCTGGAACAGAAAAACCACACTACTATGGTTTTGCAACAAATGTAGATAATGAAAGCACATTAAGAAATCAATTTTTTGCTTTACAGGCGGCAGACCAATCGAAATATATCCCACCGTCGACGAGCGATTTATACCAGAACAATATCAATTTCCAGACAACCAACGAAAATTTAGACAATGCTATTTTATTTAGACAAGAACGATATGATAATTTTAATCCCAATCCATCTATTAAAATTGGTTCGGGCATTTTCAATAATGCTACACGAGTTCAATTGAAAAATTTATAATAAAATTTTATATTATTATGGTTTCAATTAATAATATAAATTCATATGATTTAATGCTCATCAATAAGAAAGTTCCCCCAAATAACCACATATTAGGAAAGCAACTTGAATATGAAAATATAGATGAAGGCGTGCGAAAATATAAACTCGAGATTGAAACAAAAATGGAGAAATTATTAAATAGTTATTTAGATGATAATGAAAAAGAAAAAACTTATAATAAAAAATATAAACATCATTTTCATAATTTCTTATTAAGTGTGATAGAAACTTCTGAACGCCAAGAAATAAAAAATTTAGTAAGTAATGATTTGAGTGGTATAAATAATGAAGTAGTTATTTTAACTGATGATATGTGTTATAATTTATTATCTATAGACAATAAATTGATGGAAGATAATCAAAACACAACAAAAAAAATAGGTAATTTAAATAATTTTGTGAATGTATCAAATCCATCGCAACAAATAAAAATTCTCCCGAGAATTGTAGCAAAACGATGATGGATATAAATAAAAATATTTACTTATATTAATATAATATATGCGTAGAGACAGGCAGACGAAGAAGAAAAAAAGCAAAAAATTTAAAACATTGAAATGTGCCCCCAAACAAGGTAAAAATGTATCAAATAGTTTGCAAGGTTTAAGTTGTTATGGTGATAGTGAAATATTAAACATGAAAAAAATTTGGAATGAAAAAAATAAAAAACAAATCATTACAAATAATCCAACTGATATATGGAATTTTTTAAAAGCAAATTTATCAGATAAATGTTATAATGAATTATGCTGGTTAAATGATAAAACATTTAATTCAAAAATCAATAAAGACATTATGATAAAGTCATTATTTAGACCATTTTCGCCTGATTCTTGGAAAAAAAAACCTTATGAATGGCTATCCAGCGTAGATATTATAAATGTTATGTCGCAATATGAAAAAAAACACAAAGATTTTGTTTTTCTTGGTCCAAGTCCAATTGATTTTGACGATAAAAAACTATTCGGAACTTGTGTTTGGGAAAAAATATGTAAATTTGATTTAAGTTCGCAAATAAATATGAAGAAGACAAAAATAGGTTTTATATTTAACATGGACCCACATTATAAAGGTGGCTCACATTGGATGGGATTATTTGTCGATGTAAAAAAGAATTTTATATTTTACTTTGATAGCAACGGAGAGAAAATTCCAAAAAGGATTAAAATCCTTGTTGATAGAATAATTGGTCAGGGGAATAAAATGAATATCAATTTAAAATTTATGTCTAACGCAGGGAAAGTACATCAACGCAAAGATGGACAGTGTGGGATGTTCGCAATCTATTTTATAATCGAACTATTAAAAGGAACAAAAACACCAGAGTATTTTAAAAATCACAGAATACCAGACGAGGAAATGAGAGATTATAGACAAATTTATTATAATACACATTAGTAAAAATTAAAAAATTTGATAAAGTCGGTAGATTTGGATTTGCTTTACTCCAATCTTGACTTTGAAATGTTATAGTATTCTTCGTTCAATTCAATCCCTATAACATCTCCTATTAGTATTTTTTAATATTTATATCGGTTTTATTTAAAACAGAAATTAATTATTTAAAACTAAATAATTAATATATACCAATGGATTACATAAAAAGTGAAAAAAATAAATCGCTGCTCTGGAATATGCTATATGAGAACAAAATGTTTAAGGGAATACCTAATAATAAATTGGATGATGTGAAATCATTATTTGAAACTACAATATTGAATATTTCCAAAAATTCCAGAAATGAAAATGTATTAGAAATAAATAAGGAAATTTTAAATAGATTAAATACAGAAATAATAATTATGAAAAAAAACCTTCTTGAACCTAAAAATATAAAAGATGAATTCACAAACGAAAAAGTAGTAACTTTTGATAAAAATTTAGAAACACACAAAAATTCGTTGGATGAATTAATCAAACCAAATAAACCACAAGATATTGATTTCGCAGATAAAACAGATAAACCAATTGATAATAGAGAGATGGATAGAATAATAGAAGAAATGCAAAAAGATAGAGAGATGGATAAAATAATGTTGAACGAAAAAACGCCAGATAAAGACGATGTTCCAAAATTGAAAATAGAACCATTACAAACACGGGTTGAAGCAAATACTATAGAACCAAGCTATATTTCAGCGGTGTCCGAAATAATACCAGAACAACAAACTACCAATATTGATACAGTTTTAACTCATAAGTTATTAAATAATATATTAGAAAATCAAGAAAAAATAATGAAAAAATTAAAGCTGTAAATGATGTATTTTATTTTAATAATAGATAAAATAAAATAGATTAAGAAATATAAAACTTATTGATTAAGAACAACTTTCTTTTTACCGTTTTCGGATACTAAATTACCAATATATAATAATTCACCTTTTGTGTATGCGTCATAGTCATAGACTTTATCGGTCTCTTTATCCATGGCGTAATTTGTATTACGAATTTTGTATAATTTTATTGAAACAGTCTTTTTATTTAATTTCATAACCTTATCGCTATCCTGATTGTTAATATCGGGCTGATACATGAGGTTGTTCTCTCCTGCGTTACCAATAGTAAAACAAGTGATTTTTTCTTTGGAAGAAGATCTGGAATGAATAGAACAATCTATCGCAGATTTTTTTACATTATCTAATAATGCTTTATTGAGGTCCTCTTTGATACTGGATATTTCATATAAATATTCATCGCTCGTATGAACTCGTTTTTTATCTAATTTACTAATATCGTTCAATTTAATATCTATAGATAGAGTTTCCAATTGTTTATCAGAAAATTTCATTAGATACAGAAACACTTCAACTGTTTGTAATTCTTTCGGGAGATTGCTATGACTACAAATACGCTTCGCTCGTCCAATAACCTGAGTTGTCCTGACTGGATGCCAATATGGCTCGGTGATATGGACGAAACGGACATTTTTCAAACTAATACCCTCAGCGCCAGATGAAGTAATCATTAAAACTTTTATGACTTCACCGAGGAAATTATTGGGTGAAATTAGTTTAATTTTATTAACAATTTTAGCAGGAACAACTTTCCAATTGCTATTCAAGACATTTTTAATTATCTCTCTCTCTTCTGGTGTTTCGTCTCCACTATACGACGCATACATAGGCTTACCTGTGTCTTCTGGTAGCATATTGAATGTGTATTCTCCATCAGAGTCTTTTACCAATTTAAATTCAACAAATCCATTTTGTTTTAATACAAGTTTAAAAATTCCAATACCTTCAAGTGTTTTAAATTGAGAATAAACTAAATGAATACCTTTATTAGTCTCATCCGTGATATTATTCAACATCGTTAAAAATTTAGGACTGTAAGTATTCAATGTATCAATAGATAAATATTTATCGGAATTCTTTTCAAGTTCGACAAGAGCGGTTTGTATTCTTTCTTGGTATGTAGAATCCTTCGCTTTATCCAATTGTTCTTTAATTTCTCCCAAATCTTCTTGTTCGTATTGATTATCCATATCATCTAATTTTTGCTGTGCTTTGGTATCGTCCAGTATATCTTCATTTACATTCTCAATATCATCAACCGCATCTATTACTGTTTCTATTGTATCACCGTCATTTGGCATAGGACGATTAATATCGGGTTTTGGAAATACAAAATTACAGAATGCGCGAGAGAAAATCCTATATGTAGATACACCATCACCATAAATGTCGTCTGTTTTCTGTTTAGTGTTTGCTTTCTTGGCTTTTTTCTTTTTATTATTTTTTTCCACCTTGCGTTCCTGTATTCTTGCTTCCTGATATTGACCGAACTGAAAATCACTCATATCAATTTGTAAAATTTTAAGTTCATCGTCTTCATATTTAGGCATAAGGTCTTCTTGTGCGCTTCTAAAATAAGATGTTAATCCAATAATACGCATCTTAAACATATCATTATTTTTCATTTTATTATTAGAATCAATAAACATTTCTTTGAATTTTTCAAAATCATCGGGGAGCGATTTGTGAGGCGTAATAGTCATACCTTTGCCTACAATTTCAATACCGTTGGATTTTATAATCTCATCGAGTTTGTTTTTGAATTCAGCTATATACATGTTTTGGGTGTTAAATTCAAGTTTATTTTTATCGGATTTAGATGTTTTAACGAACCCCAAAGGATTTTTTGTTATAGTTAGTTCTTTAGTTAGTAAATTATATTCAAGGTTATCAATATGGTTTAAAATATCGTTCTTTTTAAATAAATCAAGCAAAAATTGCTCTGTGATATTTTTACCACTCTTCTGTTTCCCAATTTTCAGTGAAAAAGTGTAAATGTAACCCCTTAATATATTGAATAAGATCGCAGATTCGTGTGGATAATTAATAATTGGTGTTCCAGATAACAAGACAATTTTACAATTTTCGGCTTCCATTAAATATTTATACATTTTCATAGATAAAGAATTGGGTTTTGAGAGTTTATTCACAATTCTACTAATAAAATTGTGAGCCTCATCAATAATTATTACCTTGTTGGAAAATGGATTAATAGTGAAATTGTTGGTAATAGACGCGAGATGGCTATTACGCATACCATTATAGTTCATGAATTCGTATTTATAATTTATCATAATATTAACCTGGTCGTTAATCTGTTGCTGTTTCTGGAAATCCAACGATTCGTAATTGGGTTGTTTTTTAACATTCACAAACCAAGCTCCACCGTTCTTTTTAATGGTTTCTTCGGGCATTTTTAAAATATTGCTGAGAGATTTAACGGTGTCCGGTGAGCCAGCAGTATCAATAAATTCCCAATATTGGTTCTTTTTGTATAAATAGTCACCGCATTTCTTAAGTTCCTCAATATAATTGTTTCTTAACGATGCTGGGGTCATAACAAGAACTTTGAGGTCATTTTTGATGCCTTCAGCAATAGCAATAGACGAACAAGTCTTACCAGAACCTAAACCGTGGTAAAGCAATAGACCTCTGTATGGTGTGTAAATATTTATATAATCACGGACTATTTTCTGATGAGTTAAAAGTGAGAATTCATTTGTGAGAGATTCATCACAACTTATCACCGTTTTACCAGCCAAAATATCCTTTTCTTCTTGTAGAAGTTGTTCTTTGTATGGTAAGAATAACTGATTAACGAAATTAATGAAAATCTCTCTGTTATATAAATAATAATCCGGTGCTTTAATCAAAATATTAGGATTTCGTTTATGTAGTCGGTCTTTCAGACGTGTATCCCCAATAACTTCCTCTGTATCGGGTTCAAAGTCGTGTATGGTTTTAAATTTTTTATTATAATCAGTTTTCTTTGTGGATACTACTTTGGGTAAATCACCGATTGGTTTATTTTGTTTGGTTGTTTTGGATTTGGCATATACACCAAAAGGTAATAATTTTATTAATTCATCGGTTTTTATAATATCTATAAATGTATCTGTAACATCGTCGGGTAGATTTTGTTTCTGTGGTTCATTGTCTGGCGTATTAACTGACTTGTCTGGTTTTGTTTGTTTGATTGGTTTGATTGGTTTGATTGATTTGATTTGTGGGACTTTATTATTGGCTTGAATGCCAATTTTAGACTGTATTTTATTAAGAAATTCTTTTACATCAATAAGATTTTCATCGGTTTTATCAATTATAGTCGGCAATTCTTCGTCTTGCTTTTTCTCAATAAAAAAATTAATGGGTTTAGTAATTTTTTTTGGTTGAGGTTTAATCTTTAGAAAATCTAATGTTTCATCCGTGTCCGTATCCATATTAATTTATGTATATATAATTTATTACTATTTAATTATATACTAATTTCCTAAATCAATTTATTAATATCGACGTTATTTAATTGTTTAATTAATTTAATCGCATTTTCGCACGCAAGTTGCTCGGCCTTTTTCTTGATTTTATGTTCTGCCTTGGTAATAAACACCAATAGTTTAGGATTTTGCTCTACGAGCGTATGGATTTCTTTAAATGTTTTCAAATTATCAAGTAACACCGCTTTCTTGATATCGGCTTTATGAATATTTTGCCCGAAACAAATGTAGAGACCCATAATATATGTTTTATTTTCAATATCGTTATCATTATGATTATGTAATTCCACATATTCTGGTGTAAGTTTGAACTCTTTTTGAATAATTACTTGTAATTGATTTTTATAATTATCATCATTAGCGATAAGATTGGTCCAATCTACATGTTTCTCAAATACATGTTCGATAAATATTTGCGCCATTTGTAATCCTGGACCACAATTAAATATATTCTCAAACCATCCATCCTGATCTTTAATAGTCAGTCTATTATAATCAAGGAACATAGCTCCAATAAATGCTTCAAATAGACATCCTAATTTTTTAAGATTAGTGCGGACATTTTTTTCTTCTGCGTGCCGTGAAATAATATAATACTTATGTAGCCCCATTTCATATGCAAGTTTGCCGATATGTTCGTTTTTAACAAGTGCGATTTTTTTTTCTGTCATAAACCCTTCATCTGCTTTAGGAAACCGTTTATATAGATAATATTTTGTAACAAGTTCAAGAACACCATCTCCGATAAATTCCAGTCGTTCGTTGGACTTCGTTTTAAGTGGTAAGCAATCATTTGGATTTTCTGCGATATTAATATTCGCCAATTCATTTTCAATTTTGGATTTCTTTGTATAAGAGCGATGAATGAATGCGCGTTTATATAACTCAAGATTGTGTGGTTTAGCAATTATCCCGTAATTATTTAATAATTCTTGAACATTATTAACTTGAATTTCTTTATTGATTGAATTATACGGATTGAATACTAATTCCTCGGAACTTGTAATGTTATCAGGTTCTGTATCAGATTCATCATCTGTATTATTGTCCTTGAGGCACAAATTAGTTTTTGTCGATGAATTAAACATTTTTATCTATATCTGTATAAATAATTAACTGATAATTTAATTTCAATTTTAAATAATTAAATATTTTTATTATATTTTATAATATTATAAAAGATGTCGAAATCACGAATGATAGGTTCCAGTAATCAAATCACCAACAATACTTGTGCGTTTGGAAGCATGGCTGGCTTAGCGCCAACCGCAAATGTAAGACCTAATATTACAGGCATAGCAGGATACTATGTAACTGCTACTGCCGGTAATCAGTTTTTAGAAGGACCCGCTGGTGGCACTGCCTCTGTATTGGCTAAAAATACGATGTATCGTGGCTGGGGCTGTGGTGGCATGACCTGTGCCGACGGCAAGCAGTGTTTGACCAAGTTAAATTTATACACCGGTTCGAATATGATCGGTGGTTTCAGGACTGGTGGTGGTACCAAACTTCTGGGTTAAATAAATAATTATTCTTTGTTTTTTTTAAACAATAATTATTTAAAACTAATTTAAAACTATTGTATTAATAATAACGAATATGAAATTATTAATTGACGCGAGAGAACCTAAAAAAATAATACAGCAGTTGGGAAATTTAAACGCAGACAAAAAATACGAAATAGAAGTGAAGCAATTAGAAATAGGTGATTTTGTTATTTATGATGAAAAAAATGATAAACCGCTTGTAATAATAGAGAGAAAGTCGCTCGCCGATTTAGAATCTTCAATAAAAGACGGGAGATATAAAGAACAATCATTTAGATTAGCAGGAAATGAATTACCCAACCACAACATATATTATTTGATTGAAGGGAACATTGCTACTTATAAAAACAAATTTTTTATTAGCACTCTGTATTCGTCTCTAATATCTATGAGTTATTTTAAAGGATTTTCAATTTTGAATTCGCTCAACGAGAGTGGAACTGCCGAAATTATTAATAATTTTGTAAAGAAACTATTAAAGGAAAACGGAAACGAGAGCTATTATAAAAATAATACAGGAATTACAGATCAAAATGATAGAACTTCAACTATAGAAAATTATATCAACGTAGTAAAAACAGAAAAGAAATCCAATATCACACGAGAGAATATACATATGATTATGCTGATGCAAGTGCCTGACGTAAGTGTAAAAAGTGCAACAGCAATCATCAATAAATTTATAACAATAAAAAATTTAGTGTTAGCATTAGAAAGCGATGCCGATTGTTTAAATTCTCTCGTTCTCGATGGTTCAAACCGAAAAATTTCCAAAAAAATAATTCAAAATATAAAAGATTACTTAATAAATTAGAATATTTATTCTAATAGTATATTTATTCTAATAGTATATATATATTAATGAATTCGGAATTATATAAAAAAATAGCACACGCAATTTTAGCAATTCTCTTTGTAGGGATTATAATAAGTTGTTTTACTTTTCAATATCGTGTAGTCCAAAATTTGTCGTTTAGAGACAAAATTAACCGCAATTCCAATCAAGAGGGATTTTCCAACAAAGGAAAAAAAGATAAAAAAGAAACTGACGATTTAATAGAATTAATGAATAAAAAACTGAAAGGATTAACCGAGGAAATGGGGGGTTCCAGCGGATTGAAAGAATTAAAAGCTTTCTTAACTAACACGAAAAAAGTAGTAAATATTGAAGGAGCAAAGTGCGTTGTCGATATGATAAATGAACAAAAAGGCGGTATGTCGATAGATATAAATAATTTACTTACCGATGATGATACAGATAAAAATGTTAAATGTAAAAAATATACCGAGTTATCTAAAATGCTCGATGGTTTTATCGAAAATATATAGATAATCATATAAAAAAAATTTATAATTAAGTAATATAAATTTTTTATAGTAAATATTTAGACACGGAGATAGAGTTCATATTTGAAAATTCGTTTAATGTGTGTAAATATTTCCAAAAGAACATCCGCTTCAATTGTGTCGATTTCATTATCATACCAAGGAACATATGAAGAACGCCTATATTTATGTAGTGCGTCTAAAATATGGTCTTCTATGAAGCAGTTATTTTCATCGTCATAATAAATACTACCCCTTACTTTGATTTTTCCTGACATTTGAATTCTATATTTGAATATTCCAACTCTTTCATACATTATTTTTACATAATCATTATTAGGAAGTTTAATTATTGCGTGATAAATATTTTCTGTGTGTGGCGAAATAATTTTAGCACGAAAAGAAGTTGGGATGAAATTAATATTTCCAGATTGTAACAAAATACAATTTACGTTGAATATAGACATCATAATCATCATCATCAATTTCATTTTTTCTAATATATTAGTTAATGATTATTAACATATTATATTTCAATTTTTATTAAATTATTAAATTATTTTCATCTTTGCATCTGAGCATAAATTTTTTTTTCGGTTTTACATAGATAAAATATTCAAATTGAATTACCAATTCAATTACGTCTTTCATATTGTTATAGTCAAGAGCAAGTAAGCTACAATCGAAACTTTCTAATGCCTGTCTCATCTCAAAATCAATTATACTATTATAATTTTCATCATAATAAATATTACTAAACATTTTATGATTGCCAGTTAGTTGGATTTCAGCACGATTATCTTCAACCCGTTCATAAATAATATCAAATGGAGTTATAGAGGGCAAAACAATTTTTTTTTGATAAATTACATTCATGGGCGGTAAAACAGAAGGAATGAAAGAAAAAAAAATTAACATAATTGCAAACATTTTTTAGTAGTTTAAATATATAGATGTTATATATTTAAATCAATTGAATATAATTAATTTATATTACATATATTTTTTTAAGCATTCGCAAGATATATAAATAGAAGAACCTACCAACAAACCCACTACTAATTAAATTATTTATATTTATAAACTTCTCTACCTTCATACTCGCCTGCTTTTAACGCATTCTCTGTAAAATCTTTTCCACCCCAGTTAGGGTCAATAGGATTTCTTGACTCTATAGTTTTCTCTGTAAATAAAAAATCCAATGGCGTGTCTAAACCAACGTTTTGGTTGTATTGATCAAAACTTGAATACATTCCAGCGTTAAATTTTACAGTAGATTCTGGATTAGAGTCTAAAACGGCGTTTTGCATCTCATTTTTCTCAAAATAATCTGGTTGCAATGTGGTTTTTAATGTTTCAGATTTATTAATTGGTAATCCACCTTGTGTTTCAAAAATAGAAGGTTTGATTTGTAACAAATCGTTATTTTGCGTATCTGTAGTATATTGTAAAAATAAAATAGGACAGTTTATGTTTTTTGATTTTTGCAATTCAACAAATTCAGCGTATTCCTCTAAATTCTCAAATTGTATTGGGTTAATATTTGGTTGGATTTCAGCTTTCGAATTAAATAAAAAAATTTTGCCATCTTTCTCAATCAACATAGTCGGACATTTATCGTTTGACGATTTTGTAGAAAATAATTCTTTGGTCTTAATAGAATTAACATAATAATATAACCCCAATAAAAAAACCAAAGCAATTACAAATATTTTAAAATTAATTAACATTTTATATATAATAATTATATATTTTTAATAAATTATATAATCAATTTTTAAGCAAATTATATAATATACAGTAAATATATAAATGAAGGTGATTGAATTGAAAAACGGTTCATACGATAACGACGCAATAATAAAATTATTACAAAATAACACTTGTTTTATCGGAGTATTCAGTGAAAACTGCTTTCATTGCGTTAATATGAAACCTGAGTGGAAGAAATTAAAAACAAGTTTAAAAAAAATAAAAAGCAACAGTGTATTATTAGAAATAGATGCGGCTGAATTAGATAAAATCAACTATAGCCCATTAAAAAATTCAATTCACGGATTTCCATCAATTATGATATTCAAAAATGGAGTGATGGCAAAAGATTTTGCAGGTAATAGAACCAAACAAGAAATGTTAAAATTTTTTAAACCCCATTTAGAGATGACTGCTAAAAAAACCAAAAGAAATAAAAAAACTATATCAAATAAAACTAAACAACGCAAAATGAAGCGACAAGCAAAACGCCTTAAACTTTTAAATTAGGATTAATACAAATATCCATTGTCGGATATATGTCTCCCGACATGCACTGATCTTTTTTATCGACTTTCGCACAATGACGATTGCTATTTATTTTACCAATATAACAAAAACCGTGCTGAGAAGTTTCTGAAGTGGCTGGTTCTGGTTCTGCTTGTGGTTTATTAGCATAATCAGTTGATGGATTATTATTTTCTGGCTTTACGGCACTGACATTTTTTTTCAAACTACTCTGTAAATAATCTATACCAGATGTACTGCCTTTTGCAGTTACATCAATGATATTTTTAGTTGTTTCTGAACCAGTTTCTATAATTTGCTGTGTTCCAGTAGAAGTTGTATTGATAATATTTTTTGTAGCATCTCCTATTACATTACCGCTTGTTGAAAAAATTGGGCCAATTAATCCGGTGATATAATTTGTTCCCTGACTTAAATATGTAAATACATTTAGCCCAAATAAGGAAAGTAGCAAAATTACACCAAAAATAATCATATATTTTTTTGTGCTAAAAAAAGATTGAGCGTTATTAAATGTTTGTGTTGGTGTATTGGTTTTAGATGTAAAAGAATTAATTGGTGTATTTACCATCGTTTCTAACTGCGATAATTTTCGTTGGCTCGGTTTATTTGAGATACTCTGTCTTGAGCTTCTTGACAATTTATCAAACGAATTTCTGATAGACTCCATTATATAAATTAATTATATTTTTATAATTAATTTATTGCTAAAATTATTATTATTTTCTTTAAATATATCAATAGTGATGAAAACAAAAAAAAATGTTAATAAAAAGGATGCAGGTGATATGAAACCTTCAAAAAAAACAACACTAAAAAATAAAAGTCGTTCATTTTCACCTGTAGTAAATAAAAATTTAGATGTCAAATCATTAAAAACATTAAAAAATAAAACTATTAAATTATGTGATAATTTATTAGAAATAAATACAGGAACTGTTGCAAATCCAAAATGTTTAAAATTCAATTCTATGGAAGTTAAAAAATTTTTATTGAAAAATTTAATGTCGTCAAAGCATCTAAAACCTGAAAAATTTATAGCACCAAAACAACTTTATTCTAATTGTTGGTTTAATACGATGTTTGTAGCATTTTTTTTTAGCGATAAAGGTCGCAAATTTTTTAGATTTTTTAGAAATTTGATGATTACTGGTAAAAAACAAGATAATACGTTATTGGACGATATGGTTATGAGAAAATTACTGTTTATATTCAATCTATATATTGAAGCATCTTATAATCAAAATCCTTCTGGAACATCTAAAAATAAAATAAATTTGCACGAACAGGTAAAACGACTAACCGCAAATTTGGATACGAATTTTTTAATAAAAAATGTATATAACAGAATTAAACGAAAAGATCCCAGATATGATTTGCCTGATATAGACGACGCTGGTAATCCGCTTGAATTTTACAAAATTATAATGAGCTATTTGAAATATGATGTTATTAATATTTTGAACATAGATGTTGACGAACATTCTAAAATAAAATATAAAACAACCAACGAAATATTAGATAATAAATTTAAAATAGAGAGAGATATGGTTGTATTTGAAGACCATGAAAGCGGTATGGACTATGAAACAAGTTATGAAGTAGAATTGAAAGGTAAAAAATATAAATATATACTTGATAGCATTATTATGACAAACAAAGGACATTACAATCCAAAAGACAATAGCCATTTCATTAGTGTTTTAACAATAAATGGAATTGGGTACAAATTTGACGGTGGTAGTTATTCGCGATTAAGTAAATTTGACTGGAAAAAACAATTAAACATAAACAAAGATTTTTCATTCAAAGAAAATCCAGCGTTTCATCCTGAAAAATATAATTTTACCAAAGCTTATAAAATATTGTTTTACTACCGTTCTTGAAAATATGTTATATAAAATATAAGCGTGTATCAGGCAAATAAAATAAAATAAAAAATAATATATAAAAAATTGATTTAAAAAATATATTATATAATATAATAATAACTGTAAAATGGTTGGTGCTATTGTAACTCAAAATGAAGTGGTAGATTATTATCGTGATAATGCGGGCAAGAACCTTTCACTAAAGAAGGTTTCAAAGGCTCTAAACATTAAATTCCGTCGTGGTGTATATCTTGTTAATCATACCGACAAACTAACAAAGACAAAGCCATATGAAGTTGGCAGTGGAAAAAATAAGCTTCTTGTATATCGTTATCCTTGTCCAGTGGTTTAATTTTGTGAATATAAATCTTAAAAATTAAAAATATAAAAAAAATATGTAAAAATTATTTTTTTTATAAATTAGAAGTTATTCATTATTGCTAATTTTGCAATTGTTTTTTCCATATTAGATTTTTTATGATTTTTAAAAGGATTATCTGGATCAATTGGAGGAGATTCTTCGTTTTTCTTTATATCGCGATAAACATTATCTATTTTTTCAACTATCGCTTTGATTTTATCTTTATCAGAATCATTTATTAATGTTATATCAAAATCTATATTATCAGTTAATATAGAAAATGCGTAGTATATAATATATTTTCTTTTAGTTCTATAAGTCGGTTTATATTTAATTACAAATATTGAGTATAATGATTTTATAATTTTTTTTATTATCGCTAAGTTTTTGGTGTTTTTGTTAACTGAATTTTCGGGTTCGGCATAATAAAACAATATATCCCAAATTATCCAGATAATATCATTGGGCGATCCTTCGGGAGCGTAAGAACGTGCTTGACAATCGCAATTTTTTTTCTTTTTTTTACAAATATTTTCATATTCTATTATCCATTCATACCAATAACAAACTTCAATCAAATTACCTGTTGTGATATTATATATCAATTCATTAACAGGGATTAATAATTCAGTCGGGTCATCGTCTTTAAATATTTTTTCAACAAAAGAAACATTCGGTGCTTTAAACCGAGCACTTAAATTTATTAAATCAAACTCTTCCAATTTATTTAATTTAATTTGTTGTAACGTTTGTTTTTTATTTGAATAGCATAAAATACAAATAATTTCAGAAAATAGTTTCCTGATTTTGCAATTGTTTCGTAAAATAAGCATATCATTATTATATCCAGTATTGATGATGCTGGTAAAATTATCAAATCTCATATTCAAATATATTGGTAATTTAGGATTACCCAAATGAATATATCTTGTAGCATATAAAATTATTATTTCCCATAGTTCGAGATAATGACCGGCACATATAAATTCAGCCGTCCAATAATTAGCATTTTCGATCTTACTATCATATATACATTTAATCAATTCTTGTTTTGCTTTGGATTTTTGAAATTTAGAAAAGGTTATATTTTTAAAATCCGTTCGTCGGTCATCTATATCTGTTATTGATAGATCGTCATCATCTATTTCCATTTAATGTTTTTTAAACAAATAAAATATAAAAAATTTAATATTAATACATATTAATACTAATTAATGTTTTTTAAACAATATTTAAACAAAATATACACAGATATTAACAGAACCGCTAAATCGCTTAATAATACTGCAGCAATTACAAAACTATTTCTACTTTTTTTAATATTGTTATTCTTTTGTTGTTTATTTAATTGTTTTGATGCTTCTTTTGTAGAAAGTTTCGATAATAAGAAAAAATATGAAAAAAAACTTGATGGTGATGCGTATGATAATTTTTATAGTAAACATTACGACGCAATTCATTTGAATACGGCGAGACACGAATTTGAATTTGATAAAATTACAAGTTTATCTAAAAAAGATAAGAGCACTAAAATTTTAGACGTAGGATGCGGTACAGGTTATATGGTTAATCTATTTAATGATAAAAAATATGATATAGTGGGTTTGGATAAATCGGAAGATATGATTTCGTATGCCGAAAAAACTTATCCTAAATGCGAGTTTATAACAAATGACATAACAGGGGACAATATACTGGAACTCAATTCATATAGCCATGTTCTATGTTTAGGAAAAACAATTTACGAAATTAAAGATAAAGCAGCGTTCTTTGAAAATTGCTTTAGTTTGCTCTCAAATGATGGGTTTTTGATTATAAATTTGGTAGATAGAGAAAAATTCAATCCATATGTCCAGAATAAAAACTCAGACACTTTATATGACCCCGAAAAATACGGGAAAAAGGTATCTGAATTAATAGTTAAATTTGATAACGATAATGAATACATGTCAAAATATAAGGTTTTAAATACCGAAAATGATAACACAACAGACAGTGATGCGACACCGTATGCGACATATAATGAAAAATTTTCTAATTATAAATCACATACAGTTAGAGAAAATGAGATAAATTTATATTTACCTATAACTACAAAAATTTTAAATCTCGCTAAATCTAAAGACTTCAAATTATATAAAAAATTAGATTTAAAAGAAATAGGTCATACCAATGAATATTTGTATGTATTCAAAAAAGTTGAATGAGTGTTATTTATTTTATTTATCCAATAATAAAATAAATTTACCTAATGTATTTGCTCGCCCTGGCAAATGAATCTAATACAAAAATTATAAATATTCCTAAAAATAGATATAATATTAATTCCTCTGTAATATGATTGGTCTTTTCGTTATGCTGTTCCTCTAATAAATGAATGATATAATCAAGTTTGGATAGCAATTGTGTATTGTTATATGTGGCATTTGGACCCGAATTATTTAAACTTTCCTTTTGATATTGAGTATTCAAATAATCTAAATTGGCTTTGTAACTGTCATTAAAATTGGAATATTTAGTATTAACATTGCTATTAACGGGTGTTGCTGTATTTGAATTATTTTCGGGATTAGAATTTAATTTTTGTAATTCACTATTAATAATATCGGTATTTGAATTATTATTAACAATTGTCGCAATTTTATCATACTGTTCCTTGAAATTATTATCATCGTCATCATCGTCATCGTTATCGTGTAATTTAGACAATAAACTGTTGATATTAGTTAATTTGTTTTTATTATTCTCTGTATTTTCCGGATTTTCATCCTGGGAAAAATTTACCGATTTTCTATTTTTATAAGTTCTATTCGACGAGTCTTTAGTATTTTTTTTTTGTATACCCGTTTCTTTCGTCGTTTCTAATTGTGCCGGATTTAATTGATACATACTCTTAATAAAAAAGAATATAATAATATTTCAAAAAACTACAAAAATATATTTTATCTAAATATATAAATGAGTAAAACATTTTTCGATTCTGTTGGTATAAAAAACATTAGAGAATTAGGAATACCCGAATTCTTCAAAAATATTAATGGTAATAAATTATTTATAGGTATAATGATGATTTTCATGAACCTTGGTTCGAGATATATTGAAATTAAATTGACTAAAGGACAAGAGATGATGTTGAAAAATATTGCCCGTGAAGTATTGATTTTTACAATAGCATTTATGGGCTCGCGTGATATATTTATTGCTTTGGTTATAACAGCAGTATTTATAATTTTAAGCAATTTCGTTTTCAACGAACATAGTAAATTTTGTATGTTGCCTGAAAAATATAAGAAATTAGCAAATATAATTGATACTGACGGCGACGGAAAAGTATCAATAGAAGAATTAGAAAAAGCATACGACATTTTAAGGCGATCTAAAGAAGAAGACCAGCATAACAATAAAATAAATATGCTGTCTAATATTTCTGAATGAGTTTATTAATTATAATATTTACATATAATAATATTATAATTATGAGTACTGAAGTTAATGAATTTAAACCACTACAATTTAAACCACAATTAAAATATAAAATAGGTAATAACACATTCAAATATTTAAATATCGACAAATTTAGTTTTGATAAAATTAGAAATAATAATATGTATGATAGAGAGAAAGAAAAATTTATACAGTTCAAAGAAAAACAAGACAATCCCGACTATAAATGGACCGATAAACCAAAAAATTATACAGATTTTAAAGCCTATCTAAACAATAAGGACAAATCCAAAAATATTTTTAAAATACCTCTGAGTTCTTTTTATTTTACATATGAAAATTTAAACGCGATAATCAGCGACAATACTTTAAATAATTTATCACAGAATAAAAATGATTATGATAAGTTCTTTATTGAAAATGAAGAAAATGAAGAAAATGAAGAAAATGAAGATAATATATACAATCAAATAAGTGAATACTTTAAGGCATTGAAAAAAAATTACGATGCTAATATTCGCCAAGACAGTAAAACTTCATCTACAAGTTCAAGAGAGGAATTATTTGATTGGAATAATGATACTACCCGTAAAGAAATTATACGTAAATTTGGAAAATTTTTGCTAACTCAATCAGAAATAGCAAACGCTGATACTAATTTGAAATCCAACGATAAAAAATTAAAAAATATTATCACCTACTACAATATATTAAAAATTTTGGAAACATTTTATATCAGTCGTGATTGTATTTTAAAAGAAAAGATATACGAAGAGATTGATGGTGATATAAAAGAAACCAAAAACCCAGTATATATCAAAATTAAAAAAATAAAGCCTGTAAAATTAACAGAAGAACAAATTCAATCTTCATTTGGTTATAATATATTAAAACCCATATATGAAATTGAGTTTGAGAAAGTTGATAATTTATCAAAAATAGAATTTCATTTAAATCTTAAAGACCAATACAATCCCGAAAGATTAATTAATACTATGGAAACAAAATATTCAATAGTAACAGACGATAAATATAAGGTTTATCCAAATAGTATATTTTTAAATATCAAGGAAAAAAAATTCAACCTGGATATTAATTTGGATTATAATAAATTCCACAACATAAAGGATAGCGAATTTACAACCAGAACAAAAATAAATATGAATAAACTAATTAAAAATTATTACATAGACCAAATTTTTTTTAAATCAACAACTTCGTTGAAACATCCTGACCCCGAAAAAGGATTTGCCATAATTAAAAAAACTGTAATTAGGGCACAGAATGAACTAACTGATATAGAACAAAGGGAAACGATACAAAGAGATATTTTAAACGAAAATTTTACTTTTTATAATGAAAAACAAAGTCCCGATATACGATTAGCAATAGATAATTTACAAAGTAAAATTATTATTTATCTCGACGTCAAAGTTACTTTCAAAAAAAATCTAAAAGACAGCATCCCGTTGAAAAAACAACTTAATGAAAAATTCGCTTGTATAAAACGTGCAAACACAATTGACGGTATTATACAAAATTTGGTCGGCGAAAATTATCCAAAGAACTCGTTGGAAAATAAAATGAGAATTATAAATAATAAACAACAACAAACTGGAGGCGAAATAAAACCAGATTCAAAGACAAAATCAAGAAAAAGACTAAAAAAACGAAGCACTTTGAAAAATTTAATAAGATATTATGCTAATTAAAATAGGGTTTCATTTAAAGATTTTCCAGTTCAATCTGGTAAGTTTTTAAGAATTTTTCAACTAATTCACCTGGGATTTCTGCGAAATCTACCAAAGTTTTATTTCTTTGATAATTTTCTTCCGCGTTTTCTTTTTTAATTGCATCATCAAATTGGTCTCTGTTGAGATAATATTTTTCTGCTGTTTTTGGTCCGCACTTTTTAAAAATTGGCGGGATACAATCGGATTTATCACCAATCACAATCTTATAAAAGAGATTTTTATCGGCTTCGGGGAAAACTTTCTTATTTTCCATCAAATTTTTAAATTGTAGATTAATTATATTCGTATTTTTATCATGAAGTTGTAAATAATCATGGTCACCGGTTATAATATAAATATCTGCGTCTTGGTATTTGTCTCTAATGTAGTTCTTGGTAATAGCCAAAACATCATCGCCTTCAAGATTATCACATCTAAATATGTGTTCTGCGCCTGCGTTTTTTAATAATTCATTATCATTAGCATATACCATTTTGAAGAAATCTGAAACAGTAGTCGCATCCTTATCGGTCGGTGGATCTATATCACGATTTTCTTTATATCGATGATAAATAGAATTACGCCAAATATCCTTACGAGAGCAATCAATTCCCATGATTACTGTGCACTCTTTTTTATGGATTTTAAGTTGTTTTTTAATTTTTAAAATTGATTCAGAAAATAGTTTGGTGAATTTTGTAACAAATTCTTCACATTCAAGTAGGTTTGCTGGCAATTCAGTTTCATGTGCGTGTTTCCACCATCGAATTAGTGCGTAATATCTATAAAATACCAAGTAACTCGTGTCTATCAGTATGTAGTTCATTAATTATTATTATGTCTAATCTATAATACATAATAATAATATATCAATTTTTTTTTATTTAACATCTATTAATAAATTTATTTTATTACGATACAATAATTTCTCCAAACATACTCGAATGACTGCTGCAAACATAATAATAAGTCCCCGCCGTAATTGGAGTCCACGAAACCGTAGCTACTTCCGCACCCTGATTTGTTGCTGCTGGAGTTGATACTTGGTTAGCAGTTCCAGTACCCTCTATTGTTTTTATATAGAACGGATGAAATGCCGCACTTACATTAAAATTCACAGTATCACCAACATTCATAGAAACAGTTGAATTAAGACCACCACTCGTCGCACCTAGTGGATTGCTTGCGGTTAAATTATAAGAAGAAGTTCCATTGGCGGTAACGTTTATTTCGTACGTTTCTGTTTCGTTATAGTTCCAATTAAACGTATTTGAAGCGGTATTACTTAAACCGTTCGTATCATCTGTAAATACTGATTCTGCTACATTTATAGTGGCGATGCCTTCTGCATCTGGTGTAAATGTTGCTGTATATATAGTAGTTGAGACAGCATTAAAAAGACTTAATGTACCATTGGTCACGGTAATATCCCCTTCGACAAAATCACCTGTTGATATTGATAACGAAGAAGTAAACGTTAAAGCAATACTTGTATTATTTGTTGTATCGCCACTTGAGACTGTGCTACTTGTAATAGTCATAGTTGGTATTGGTGTATACGTCCAATTAAACGTACTTGTTGCTTCATTATTAACACCGGTCGCTTGATCTGTAAATACTGATCCTGGTACATTTATACTTGTGGTACCTCCCCCTGGTAATGGTGTAAACGTTGCAAAATATGTTGTTTCCGTACCAGACAAAGAGCCTAATGAACCATTGGTCACATTAATATCCCCTAGAACAAAATTATTTGTTGATGCCGAAGAAGTAAAAGTTAAATCGATAGTCTCGTCTGTTGTTGATGAACCAGGTGGTACTGTAGTACTTATAATAGTCATAGTTGGTATTGGTGTATACGTCCAATTAAACTGGGTAGCCTCTAGATTGCTAATACCGTCCGTGCTTTCTGTATATGCTCCGGCGGAAATATCAATAGTTGTCGCTCCTGTTTCGGTTGGTGTAAACGTTGCATTATATGTTGTTCCCGAACCAGAAAAAGCACCTAATGTACCATTAGCAACATTAATATCCCCTAGAACAAAATTATCTGTTGATGCCGTAGAATTAAAAGTTAAATCGATGGTCTCGTTTGTCGTTGTTGAACCATTTGCGACTGTAGTACTTGTAATAGTCATAGTTGGTGCAGGTGTTGTCGTATACGTCCAATTAAACGTATTTGAAGCAGTATTGTTTCCACCGACGTCATCTGTAAATTGTGCTACACCAACATATATAGTTGTAGCACCAGGTCCACTTGGTGTAAATGTTGCTTTATATATAGTAGTTGTGTCAGCATTAAAAAGACTTAATGTACCACCATTTACGGTAATATCCCCTTCTACAAAATTACTTGTTGGTAACGAAGAAGTAAAAGTTAATTCAATGCTCGCATCATTTGTTGTAGTTCCACTTGTGACTGTAGTGCTTGAAATAGTCATCGTTGGTACTGGGGAATAAAACCATTCAAATAAGGTAGTCGGTTGATTGAAATTGCCGTACTGATCAGAAAACTTCCCGCCACTGACGCTTATACCTTTTGGACCAGCCCCACCAGTTGGTGTAAATATTGCTGAATACGCGTTTCCTACAGCAGTTAATGTTCCATTTAATGAACCACCAAATACATTAATATCCGAACCGACAAAATCAGCTGTTGATAACGAAGGAATAAAACTTAAATTAATAAATCCGTCATTTGTTGTTTGTCCACTTGTGACTGTAGTAGCACTTGTAATACTCATAGTTGGTTGCGTGTTAAAAAATATCCAATCAAACTGGGTAGCCTCTATATTAGTATTACCAATATAATCTGTAAATACTCCCGCTACAATATTTACACTTGTAGGACCTACCACTGTTGGTGTAAACGTAACAACATAAAGATTACCTGAACCGCTAAAATTTGTTAATGTACCATTGGTCACATTAATATCCCCTACAACAAAATTATCTGTTGGTTTCGAAAAAGCAAAATTTAAATCAATACTCGCATCGTTAGTTGTATCTCCGTCGTTGACTGAACCAGCGGTAATTAGTATAATTGGTTGTATACTATCAAAAATCCAAACAAATTCAGGCGACGCATCGTTGATGTTACCAACATTATCTGTAAATACTCCCGCATTAATTTTTATATTTGTAGCGATCGCTCGGGCACCTGCACCAGCCGGTGTAAATGTTGCCGTGTATATGTTTCCCGATCCAGACAAAGCACCTAATGTACCATTTACTATAGTAATATCCCCTATCGTAAAATTGGTAGTTGGTATTGAAGTAGTAAAAATTAAATCAATAGTCGAATTATTAGTTGTATCCCCGTGATTGACTGTTCCAGAGGTAATAGTTATTGCTGGATTACTTATGGGATCACTGGGGCAAGTGTTATTATATTTTAATAAATATTCCCCTCCCATATAACCATGGTGCTGACAATATACACTTACTGTACCAAAATTACCATAAACATATACTCTAATGTCTCCATAATAAAAATCATAATTTCCATCTGCCGTAGTACCGGTTACTGATTCGTTGGATTTCTTAATTGCGTCACCTATATATGTTATCTTATCTGTTTTACCAATATTTAATATAGCTAATGGGTGACCGGATGATATATTTTTGAATTCATAATAACCGGTGTTAAGACCGTATCTTACGAAAGGATTATATGTAGAACCACCATTAAATACATATTTATTACCGTTTGATGGTATTATATTTACGTTGGATTGTGGAGTTAAACATATTTGATATTCAGTAGATGGGATGGGGGTATCATAAAACTCCGATACAATTGTTGGTGTGGCTATTGATACCGTTCCAAGTGTAACCTCAGGATCTAAATACTTTTTGATATCATCTTTTACAGAATTATTTAAATATTCATCTCTAATTAGAATTTCTTTGATACGCTCTAAATTGGGAGTTATCGGGTTTATAGATACATTTACAACTAAAGAACCCTGAATTAAATCAACGATAATCAATCCCGTATCAATATTTAACATTAGTGAATAATCGTTTTTTACTATATTAATTAATTCTTGTTTTTGGAACTCGGTTAAATCTGTAATGTTAAAATTTGATACCGTATAAGATATTATTAACCATTTACCGTTTTTAACATAATTATCCTTACCGTCGCAACACAACCCCTGTGAATTATTACTTGCGTGTTTTTTTAATGCATTTCTTACAAACCTACTTTGTCCTCCTATATTGGAACCGACAACGTAACTATTTTCATTTTTACCAACTTTGTTAATAAAAATTAATCTTCGCATATATATAATTATTTTATAATAAATAATTGTATATTTTATTATATATCAATTAATTTATTGATATTATAAAATGAATCGAGTAATTCATTCTGGGTTTCGTTGAGATTTATTAATAATTCCATTGACATATTAGCTGAAATTCGCAGTGATAAACATACTTGGTTAAATTCTTTTGTAAATGAAAATCCATAAAAATTTATTGTTTCAGACAATTCAATATACATTTCCATAATATGTAATTCATCTGTTAAATCCCGAGTCATTATTTCTGATACTTTTTTTAATAACTCTGCTTTTTTTAATAGTTCTAAACTTTTAAATCGTTCTTGTTCGTTTATTATACTATAAAATACCTCTTCCATTTCAGATTCATCTTTATCTTGTTGAATATTTTTAAAGAATTTATAATAATTGTTTTGGTTCTCTCTATTTGGATACGTTACTATACCAAAATCAATTATTCCAAGTTGAAATTTTGGTTTATCATCGTCATCCTCGTTTATATAAAAGAATACATTTCCAATATGCAAATCGCAATGTACGGCACTCGTGAATAAAACGCTAATTAGACCGAATTTAAGTATTAACTTACCGAATTCGTTCTTTATTGTTTTATTGTAATTTTTAATATCATTATACACGAGGTTTTTTATGTTTTCCATAACAATCACATTATTATGTGTTAAAGTTATTTCTTTGTAGCAAAATGGAATTATGTATTCTTTGTAATTTTGAATTTTGCGTTTGAATATTTCGATGTTTTCGGTTTCTTTTATAAAATTGGTTTGTTCTATCAATAATTCTTTATTATCAATAAAGGATTTTTTTAAATTCAGTTTTCTAATAAATGAAAATACATTTGCCGTTTTTATTAATAGTTCTACGTCTTCAAATGCTATATTCAGTCTCTGTTGTATATTATTTTTAAGAATCTTAATTACCACTCGTTCATTATTATACATACCTGTAAATACAAGACTTACCACGCCAGAATTTACTGCTGTATAACTATCAAATTTGATGTCGTAATTAGTTTCCAGAGTATCAATAATATCATAATTTATATCTTCACTCGTAAATGGAACGCTATCAGTATATTTAATTAAATATTCTTTCTCGTTTTCGTATAATAAATTTTTATCCAAACACAATGATTGGAAAATTTTTACATATACAATATTCATATCTTCTAATTTTGTAGTTATGGTTTTCATTAGATTTAATCTGGAATTTAATGGTAATTTATATATGAAATGGTTTGATAAATTTGTAATATAAAAACCTATAAATGATGAAACAAATATGTAAAAAAGTCGGATTATTCTAATATAGTTTTTTATATAATCAAAAAAATGTTTATATGAATTTAGATACTTTTTTTTAAAAAATATTATATTACTCGGCATACTTTATTAAATATATTATATTTAATGTTTTATACTAATTTTTCTATAAATGTTTTTAAATTATAAAACATCTTTTTTATCATCAATCCTATAATGTTCTCCATATAAATTGGTAATTCATCCTTCAAAATCAATTGAAAACAAGTTTCAAAATTTACATCTATATTTTTATTTGGATTTTTACCAGATATCAAACCAATTAAATTAACATTGATTAATCTTATTTCTACTGTACCAAAATTATAAATAATTGCTTCGTATTTATTTTTATCTATATTTACATAATCTAAATATTCTTGAGCCAATTTTTCATCTATTAAGCATATGTCTTTATTCACAAAAGATACTATATTTCTTTCTGTGTCTATTTTTCTTTTTGCGTTAAAAAGAATGAATTTTTGTTTTAGACCAATCTCTTTTGCTATATGCTTTAATATTATCAATACATCAGCCATATCTTCATTATAAATTTTCAAAATTATGATTTTTTCAATCAAATCAGGGTTAATTTTATCCAATAATTCATAACTATTATGGCTTAATAAATTAGGCAAATTTATTTTAGAACCATCAATATTATTTAATGAAAAAGCCAGTTTGTATGTTTTTATATTGTCTAATAAATATGAACTCAATATCATATCTCCCTTATCACATATTAATGTGTCTTTATCCTCGGTCATTAGATATTAGATATTAGATATTCTTTATTAATTTACTTTTGACTTATTTTATGTTTTAGTTTTTTCATCAAGATAAATCCTAAAATATAATCAATCACTTCGTTGGCAGTATATTCTTTTTGTAAAAATGGTAATTTTATTATTTTGAATTCAAAAAAATTTGAATATGTTTTCTCTCCACGCAACGGTAATGAGAGTATAAATTTATTAATAAATTCTACTAACATAGTTTTTGTATATAAAGATAAATTGTAGAAACTATAATTTTTACATGATACAAATCTATTTACACTATTTTTTTCGTCCGTCCAGAATAAGTTTGATTTTACTCTATACTTATTAAATTTCAAAAAATTATGCTGTATAAAATCAGCATGACTATATACTTTTCTATCTAATGTTTTTTCTATACCACGACGAGAAATTAAATATGCAGCTGTGCTACCACAAATATAATGTGTCGCATAAGTATCGTTGGTTGGAAAAAAAGCATCGCTATGTAATTGTATTATGTCCCAATTTTTATCTAAAACTTCAATTTCTTTCAAATTTTTATTTAATAAATTATAAAATTCCTCTTTATCATAAACAGGAAACGCATCATCTTCCATTATTAAAAAATATTCGTAATCATTGATATAGGATTCATAGATATATTTCGCACATAATATGTGTGATAATGCACAACCTATCACTGCTTTCGGTTGAAAATTTAATGCGAACTTTGAAATGTATTTTTCATATAATGGATTCAAATGTTCGCCTTTTATAGCATTAATTGCCAAAAATCTCTCTGTATTCAATCCAATTTTTTCTAAATATGGTAATTGCTTCTTATGATTGTCGATATAATCATCCAGATTAATAACTATCGTTTTTAGATTGGTATAATTTTTATTCATTAAATTATATTGTGGATTAGGTCTAAATAAAAATTATCATTTAAATCTTATTTCATTCTTTTATAAAGTTGTCTTTACAAATGCTCTTTATTATTTTGTCCTCTACATCACATATCGGTTTTCCTATCATAGATGCTGTTTTAGCATAAAAATACTGTTTATCGTCTTGTTTCATAAAACCCGGGTTTTCACTCGTCCATTCGCATAATGCCGAATAATTTTTGTTAGATGTTTTGTTTATTGCTTTCTTTAGTTTATCCTTATGTGTATCTTTCTCCCATTTATCGTCATCTTTTATATAAATTGTTTCCCTTTTTAAATCGCTACAATGTAAAGGTCTCTCGTATTTACTTAATTTATTCATATT
>TARA_B110000259_G_scaffold188366_1_pt1 | contig 28536 bp, 27 predicted proteins | sample TARA_B110000259 | Tara Oceans TARA_B110000259 (sample SAMEA4397649) | marine metagenome | biome: Polar Biome; feature: [SRF] surface water layer (ENVO:00010504); material: water (ENVO:00002006), including particulate matter (ENVO:01000060) such as... | depth 5 m | reverse complement strand
TCTTAACTATTGTTATGCTTGTTAATTTTAGTAACGGCAATCTTATTATTTTAATTCCTGGTTTAATTATTATTGCGCGTGAAATTTTGGTTTCTGGCTTTAGAGAATTTTTAGCGAATTACAATATTAAAATGCCAGTTAGTAATTTAGCTAAAATTAAAACTGCTATTCAGATGACTGCAATTACTTTACTTCTTTTGGGAGAGAATGGTTCCGATTATGTTATTGACGAGCTTTCATTAATGATTGGTGAGGAGGTTTATGTTTCAACTAAGGATATGATGATCAATTATGTAGTAATAATTGGTGGTGTTTTATTTTCTTTAGCATCTTTTTTAACTATTGTTACTGGTTACATTTATTTAAAATTAGTAGTCCAACACATTAGAAAAATTAATGTTGGCTAGTTTAGGATTTTGGAATAAAGTTGGAATAATTAGTTTTTTGTAAATGATACCAATTCCCACCTTTAAAGCAGTTTTTTTTGAAATATTTTAAAGATGGGAATTGGTACGAGTCCCAAGGTCACTACGTTTCTTGGATCTAAACCTCTTAAGTGGTAGTTGTATCTATAATACATTGCTTATTGTCAGGAATAACTCTGTCCAAAAAAAAGGGGGGGGTCGAAGAACTTAGTGATTCAGTGTTGGTTGTGGTAACCAAGGAATTATCCAAGTTATTTACTTCACAATTTCTAAGAAAAGCTATTATTTTAAAGCTAAAATTCTAACGTAAATCTTCAATCATAGTTTTGGTAATTTTTTCTAAATCAAATTCAGCCTTCCATTTCCAATCCCTCTTAGCAACTGAATCATCAATTGATCTTGGCCAAGAATCAGCAATTTGTTGTCTAAAATCTGGATCATACTCAATCTCAAAATCTGGATAATATTTTTTAATTTCTGCCGCAAGCTCAGAACATGAAAAACTAGTAGCAGCAAAATTGTAATTAGAGTAATAGTCTAAATCTTCAAGATTTGCGTCGGCAAGCTCAATTGTCCCTCTAATTGCATCATCCATATACATCATTGGTAAAGTTGTATCTTCTTTTAAAAAGCATGTGTATTTCTTACCCTCTACCGCTTTATAAAAAATATCAACAGCATAATCAGTTGTGCCACCACCGGGAAGGGTTTTACTACTAATTAAGCCAGGATACCTAACTCCACGAATGTCCATAGCAAATTTTTTAACATAATAATCACAAAGTAATTCACCTGCAACCTTAGTTACACCATAAATTGTTTTTGGTAAGAGGATGGTTTCTTGGGGCACATTATCTTTTGGAGTCTCTGGGCCGAAGGCTGCAATTGAGCTCGGTGTAATAATTTGTTTTAATTTATGAATTCTGGCAACTTCAAGAACATTTACTAGGCCATTCATGTTAATATTCCAGCAAAGTTGAGGGTTATTCTCGCCATTTGCTGAAAGAATTGCTGCTAAATGGTAAATTTTAGTGATATCGTATTTTGTAACAATGTTTTCAAGATTGTTGTAATCCAAAACATCTAATTTTTCAAAAGGTGCAAGGGATGGATTAGTTGAATCTCTAATATCAGAAGCTATGACGTTTTCTTGACCATATTTTTTTCTAAGTTTTAATATCAATTCCGATCCTATTTGACCCATTGATCCTGTAACTAAAATTTTATTCATTGTTTTTAAGTATAGTTGCTGGGGTTGAGTTTGTTTATTTACTCCGCCATAATTGCTTCGCAGTGCTGACCCCCTTATGCGCAAGGGGGGTTATAAAAATAATCTTTGATTATTTTGACGAAGTTAGTTAATATTTTTAATGAATGGAAAATATAAAATATTGAAATAGAAATGACAATTGAAAATAATCCAAAAATTACAATTATTGGTGCTGGCGCTTGGGGTTCTGCAATCGCATCGGTTCTGGCAAACAATAATCACGAGGTTCTGCTTTACTGTAACGAGGATATTTTTATTGACAATATTAATAAAAGAAACATTTCCCCTAGACTTCCAGACATTAAGTTATCTAAAAAAATAACGGCTAGTAAGGATTTTAAGGATTCGGTTTTTAATGCTGATTATTTATTTTTTGTCGTTCCTTCAAACGTGATTAACTTAATATTGGATGACATTAGGAAAATAGATCAAAATTTTTCTAAAAAAATTATCATTTGTACCAAGGGTGTTGATGAAGAAAATTTACAATTATTTAGTGATATTTTTGATCAAAAATTACCAAAATCCAAATATTGCTTTTTATCGGGTCCAAATTTTGCCGTTGAAGTTGTAGCAGGAGTTAAGACAGTAACTAATATTGCCTCAAATAATAAAAATTTAGCTCAGGAATTTAAAAATCTTTTAGAAAATAATTATTTTAAAATTACAATTTTAGATGATATCATTACTACTCAAATTGCTGGTTCGATGAAAAATATTCTTGCAATTGGTTGCGGTATTATTTCTGGACTCAATCTTGGAGAGAATGTCAAAGCGGGTTTTGTTACTTCTGGTATCTTAGAGATTGCTAAAATGATTGATGTTTTTAATGGCAATAGTAAAAATCTTGTATCTGCCGCTGGTTTTGGTGACTTATTCTTAACATGTTCTAGTAAAAAATCTCGTAATTTTTCACTTGGTTTTGAAATTGCTAAGGGTAAAGATCCAGCAATTCTTCTTTCTGACGTTACCAAGACTTTTGAAGGCGCAAAATCTGTAGAGATATTTTGCAAATTAGCTAAAAATAAAAATGTCGAATTACCGGTTTGTAATGTAATTTATAACATATTATTCTCAGACTTAAGTGCAGATAGAATTAGTTATTGACTTAAACTACTCTAAATTTTATAATTATCGCCTCTATGGCAGACGTAGCTCAGTTGGTAGAGCACCAGGTTGTGGTCTTGGTGGTCGCGGGTTCGAGACCCGTCGTTTGCCCCATCTTCTTTTTATATTATTATTATTATGGATCTTATAATTTTGGCTGCTTTAGCAATTTTTATTTTCGTTAAACTTAATAAAAAATTAGGTGAATTTGACGATGATCAAAAAAGAGAATCTATTAAAAATTTCTTAAAAGAAAAAGCTAATCACCAAGCAAAAAAATCTAAAAAATACAGTGAAGTAGAAAACTCTAATATTGTTAATATCCATCCGAACAAAGTTAGTAATAAGTCAGATGAGGTGATTAGTCCTGAAGATCTTGATGTCCTTAGCAACATTGATAAAAATATTATTAGTGATGTAAAAATTATTTTTCAAAAAACAAATCTTTTACCCTCAATTTTTATCGATGGAGCTAGAAAATCTTTTGAAATGATTACGGATAATTTTTCTAATCAAAATTTATCAAAGGTTAAAAACCTCATTTCAAGCAAGATTTACGAACAGTTTCAAGTAAATATCGACGATCTAAAGAAAAAAAATAGAAAATTAAATTCTCAAATCATTGCAATTGACGAGGTTAAGATAATTGCTACTAAAATTGAATCACGTTATGTCTATCTAACTGTTGAATTTGCTTCTCAGCAGATTGACTATGTCACTGAGGGCACCAAGACAATTCAAGGTAGTAAAACTGAGCCAGTTAATATCGTTGATAAGTGGATTTTTAAGAAGAGTATTATTGCTAAGAATCCAGTTTGGTTGCTATCAAGTGTACTTTAATTTTTGCATATTTTCTTAAGATCAAAGAGTTTATCGACTAACCAGAAGACATAAATCCATCAAGTAATAATAATGACAAATAATTTTGAATCAAAAATTGAAGTAAGGGGTAAGGAATATAATTACTTTTCAATTAAAAAGTTAGCAAAAATTTTAAATAAAGATATTAGTAAACTACCTTTTAGTTTAAAAATTCTTGTAGAAAATATTTTGAGATCTGATATTAGTCATGAGAAAAAATTAAATGATTGTCAAAATATTATTGATTCAGTCAAGGATTCTTCAAAAAGACAGGAAATTTTCTTTTCTCCTGCACGGGTTTTAATGCAGGATTTTACTGGCGTGCCGGCAGTTGTTGATTTGGCAGCTATGAGAGATGCTGTTGTGGCCAAGGGTGGAGATGCTAAAAAAATTAACCCATTGATTCCAGTTGATTTAGTTATTGATCATTCAATTCAGGTTGATTTTGCAGGAAGTAATGACGCTGCCACAAAAAATGTTGATCTGGAAATGCAAAGAAATAAGGAGAGATATGGATTCTTAAAGTGGGCTCAAGAATCTTTTGATAATTTTAGGGCTGTACCTCCTGGGGCTGGCATTTGTCATCAGGTTAATCTTGAAAATTTAGCTAGAGTTACTTTCTCTAAGGAGATTGACGGTAAATCATATTGCTATCCAGATACTGTTGTTGGCACCGATAGTCATACAACTATGATCAATGGTCTTGGTGTTCTTGGTTGGGGTGTTGGTGGTATTGAGGCTGAAGCTGCAATGCTCGGACAGTCAATTTCGATGCTTATTCCTGAAGTCATTGGCTTTAAACTTACTGGTAAATTAAATGATGGTGTTACTGCTACTGATTTGGTTTTAAATGTTGTCAATATTTTAAGAGAAAAGAAGGTCGTTGGTAAATTTGTTGAATTTTATGGCGATGGTTTAGATAACCTATCTCTTGCCAATAGGGCGACAATCGCTAATATGGCTCCCGAATATGGCGCAACTTGTGGCATCTTCCCAATTGACGAGGAGGTTTTAAGTTACATGAGGTTAACTGGAAGAAGTGAAGAAAAAATTGCATTGGTAGAAAAATACGCTAAAGCTGAGAATTTCTTTAGAAATGAAGATGAAGATCCAGAATTTTCTGATATTGCTCAGTTAAATATTAGCTCTATTAAGGCAACAATTGCTGGCCCAAAAAGACCTCAAGATAAGATCGAATTATCAAATTCTAAGGAGGAGTTTCAAAAATTATCTAAAGATATTGGTATAAATCTTGATGCTGAAGCTAAAAATCTTCCAAAGTTAGGTGAAAAACTTAATCATGGCGACATAGTGATAGCAGCCATTACCTCCTGTACCAATACTTCTAACCCCTCAGTTTTAGTAGGGGCGGCATTAGTTGCTAAAAAAGCGATTGAAAAAGGTTTAAAAATTAGAAAAACTGTTAAAACTTCTTTCGCTCCTGGTTCGCAAGTGGTTGCTGGTTATTTAGAAAATTCTGGATTACAAAAATATCTTGATCAGATGGGATTTAATATTGTGGGTTTTGGTTGTACAACTTGCATTGGTAATTCTGGCGATTTAGACGTCGAGATTCATAATGCAATTAAAGACAATAACTTGCTTGCGACTGCAGTTCTTTCTGGAAATAGAAATTTTGAGGGTAGGGTGCATTCACTTACTAAGGGTAATTATTTAGCTTCTCCGCCACTAGTTGTGGCCTACGCTTTAGCTGGAACTATGAATATTGATCTTGAAAAGGATGTTATTGCCGTCACGGATTCTGGTGAAAAAATTTATCTTAAAGATTTGTGGCCAACAAATGCTGAAATTGAAGAGATAATCAATCAGTTTGTAACTCAGGAAATTTTTATTGAAAAATATGCCGATTTATTTTCTGGCGATAAGAATTGGCAAGAAATTGAAGTCACTAAGTCAGATATTTATTCTTGGGACAAGGATAGTACTTATATCAGGCTTCCAGATTTCTTTAAACCTAAGGATAATAGTGACTTAGACATTAAGGATGCTAAAATTATCGCTCTTTTAGGTGACTCAATTACTACTGATCATATTTCTCCAGCCGGAAATATTGCCAAAAATTCTCCTGCAGCAAAATATTTGGAAGAAAATGGCGTAGATTCTAAAGATTTTAATTCTTATGGATCAAGAAGGGGTAATCACGAAATTATGACTCGAGGTACTTTTGCTAATATTCGTATTAAGAATGAAATTTTAGATAATGTTGAGGGTGGTTATACTAAAAATAATATCGGAGAGACTGTGTCAATATATGAAGCGGCGATGGAGGCTAAAAGTGACAATCAATCATTAGTAGTTATTGCTGGTAAGGAATACGGTACTGGATCATCAAGAGATTGGGCGGCAAAAGGTACTAATTTACTTGGAATTAAGGCGGTAATTGCTGAGAGTTTTGAAAGAATTCATCGCTCTAATCTTATTGGTATGGGAGTTTTACCTTTAATGTTCGAAGGTGGTCAAAGTAGAAAATCTTTAAATCTTATTGGTGATGAAAAAGTTTCAATCAAAATTGGTCACAACATCTCTCCAAAAGATATTATTGAATGTCAAATCACTAAAAAAGATGGCACAATAATTAATGTCAAGCTTCTTTCTAGGATCGATACTGAGAATGAAGTAAAGTACTATAAGGCAGGAGGTATTCTGAACTATATGCTATAATTACCATTTTATCTGCATCTCTTTTTTTTATTATTTCATTTTTTAATCTTGAAGTAGCTATCTACTACTACAATTAAAAATAAAATCTAAAAGAAAAAACCTGTCTTAACTTGTATATTTTAAAGGTGGGAATTGGTATTATTTAGTTCTTAACGTAGTTTTGGTGTCGCGGTCTTTGTAAAAATTACCACTCTCTAGCATAAAAAATTTTAAAGAACCTCATCTACCGTGATGGCAAAAGTTATTATTTTTTTTAAAACCTCCTTAAGATCATATGGTATTATGTCCTTACGATGCCTAAGAATTTCTAATAAATAGATCAATGAATAAAAATAAAAAGAAAAAGAAAATTGTTTTAATTGATAGTTATTCTTTTGTATTTCGCGCTTATTTTTCAATGCCAGGATTAGTCAGAAAGGACGGTACTCCAGTTGGTGCTGTTTATGGTTTTACTAAAATGATGCTTCGTTTATTAGCATCTCTTGATTTTACCCATATTGTAGCAGTTTTTGATTCGGGGTCTAAGACTTTTCGTAATGAAATTTATCCAGAATACAAAGCACATCGACCAGAATGTCCAGAAGATCTAAAGCCCCAATTTCCTATTATTCGCCAAGTTGCAGAATCTTTAAATATGGCCACCTTAGAAAAGAAAAATTATGAAGCAGATGATTTAATTGCAACTATTGCTAAAATGCTCGATCCCGAGGAATATGATGTTCTTATTATCTCTCCCGATAAGGATCTTATGCAATTAGTTTGTGATCATATCAAAATTTATGATGCTGGAAAAGATAAAATGGTTGATAGTGAGGTGGTAAGAGAAAAGTTTGGCGTTAACCCTGAGCAAGTTTTAGATATTTTGGCTTTAATGGGCGATGCAGCTGATAACATTCCTGGTGTTAAAGGGGTTGGTCTAAAAACTGCCAGTGAGTTAGTTTCTAAGTTTGGTTCGGTGGAAAATATTTATCAAAATTTAGACCAAATTACACAAAAAAAGAGAAAAGAATATTTAGAAAATGATTATGAGAATGCAAAATTATCAAAAATTTTAGCACGTTTGGAGGAGAATATTGAATTGGAAGATGATATTTCTGATTTTGCAGTTCGTCCTATTGATCCAAAAAAATTAATTAGTTTTTTAGAAGCCCAAAATTTTAATTCTTTAGCGATTAAGGTGAGGGCAGAATTTAATTATGGTAATGATAATATTTCTGATGAAATTAGTCAGAATCAACAAAGTAATTTAAAAAAACTAAAAATTACGGAAATAAAATCAAAAAATGACTTAAAAAAATTAGAAAATTCTAAAAATTTAGCGCAATTTGTAATTTTTGATGCAAATTTGATAGAAAATGGTCCAGATCAGACTTACTGTAAGGATTTTACACTTTCCTTGCCTCAAAAAGATGATAAGATAGAGGAGGTCTTTTATTTCGGAGAGGAGGTTTGGCAAGAAAATACCGATCTATTTACTCAAAAAGATATTGAAAAAAAAGATGTTTTAGCAATCTTAAAAAATATTTTAGAAGATAAGAATATTATTAAAATTGGTTACAAAGTTAAAGAGATTAAGAAATTTTTTGCTAAAAATGATATTAAATTTATAGCAGATGATATTGCTTTAATGGGCTATGTTTTAAATTCTTCTTCTGGAAAGTCTAATATTAGAAGTTTAATTACAGAATATCTTGGTGATGAGGAGGGTGAAAATTTAGGACAATTTTTTGATGATTTAGATAGGAATAAGAAGAATTTAGCTCTAGAAGAAAATTCTAAGAGGTCTAAAACTTTGGTGGCACGGAATTATTTTATTTTTAATTTATTTCCAATTTTAAAGACTGAGTTAGAAGAAAAAAAGCTAGAGAAAATTTATCAAGATTATGAAATTCCTCTAATTGATATTTTGATTAAAATGGAAAATAGGGGAATTGACATTTCGGCTTTAAAATTAAAAAACTTATCAGATGAATTCGGGAGAAAATTAGAAATTTTAACTAAGGAAATCTATGTCTTATCGCAAGAGGAATTTAATATTGCATCACCAAAGCAATTATCACATATTTTATTTGAAAAACTATCATTACAGGGTGGTAAAAAATCTAAAAGCGGCGCTTTTTCAACCAGTTCTGATATTTTAGAAGAATTAAGTTTGTCTGGACATATAATTGCTGAAAAGGTTTTGGAGTGGCGTCATATCGCAAAATTAAAAAATACTTACTCTGACGCCTTACCAAGATCAATTTCACCAGAGGATGGAAGGGTTCATACAAATTATTCCAATATTACGACAATTACAGGAAGGTTAAGTTCTAATAATCCAAATTTACAAAATATTCCAATTAGAAGTATTGATGGAGTAAAAATTAGAAACTCTTTTGTAGCTAAAGAAGGCTGTAAACTGATTATGGCTGATTATTCACAAATTGAGCTTCGAGTTTTGGCTTCTATGGCTAATATTCCAAATCTTAAACAATCTTTTATTGACAATAAAGACATTCACACCATTACTGCCAGTCAAGTTTTTGATATTCCGCTGGAAGAGGTGACTTCTGATATCAGGCGTAAAGCTAAGGCAATTAATTTTGGGATAATTTACGGCATAAGTTCTTTTGGTTTAGCAAAGCAGTTAAAAATTTCCAAAAAAGACGCCAAAACATATATGGATCAATATTTTGATACTTATCCAGAAATTAAGGAATTTATGGAATCAACTAGGGAGATTGCTAGAAAGCAAAATTTTGTTGATACTATTATTGGTAGAAAATGTTTTTTACCTGAAATTAATAGTAAAAATCATATTAGAAGATCTCTTGAAGAAAGGTTGGCGATTAACGCTCCAATTCAGGGCAGTGCGGCGGATATCATTAAGCAGGCAATGATTAATTTGGACAAGGCTTTAGAGAGTGGAGATTATGAAAGTAAAATGCTATTACAAATTCATGATGAACTAATTATTGAAGCTCCAGATAATGAAATTAACGAGGTTAGTGAGTTGATAAAAAAGACTATGGAGGGCATAAAATTAATTGATGTCTATTTAAAAGTGGATGTAAAAATTAATGATTTTTGGGGATAAAAAACAAATTCAAAGAGCCTATGAGACCATGATGTGTCAACCTTTTTTCGGACAGTTATCTTAAGCAAAATTCAAAGATTTTTTTAAATATTTGTTTTGTTTTTTAAATTCCGCTACTTCCCCCAATTTCTTCCACTCTATCTCGGAAGTTTTTCTAAAAAGTTTATATTGTTCATGCTCACAATTCCTCGGTTTTAAATTTACTATAACCTTCATAGTAATAACTAACATCAATTTCTTTTGTTAAGTCTTGTTTTAGCAAAATTTTGATTTCAAGGTCTTTTACTGGGCTACGCTCCATTGCTGTAAGATAGTCGTTTTTATCTACTCTATTCCAATCCACTACTTGTTTAATTTCTTGCTTTAAAATTAAATCTAACCAAATGCGCATTGCCCTCACGAAATGGGTGAGCAATATTCATTTCAACATATTTTTCAATAATATTATCAAAATTGCCTTGCGGCATGATGTTGATATTTTTTAAGGCAACTTCCAAATAAATTAGGGGTGCAAAACGAAAATTTCCTTTAGCAACATTTACTGTGCGAATTTTTCCTGCAAAATCATATATCTCTTTAAATAGGTATTTATGAATACAGCTAAGACCTTCAAAAGTGCCAATAGTGGCTTTGTTAATATCTTCGCTATCAAAGAGCTGTTTGGCTTGTTATGTTTAACTTATTTTGTAATATCATTTATGATTCCTTGATTTGTACGACAATTTTATCAATATCTGTGCGTAGGCAGTTTATATTTTGAACTGTGTCTTTGATCTTAATATTGAGGTCGGTAATATTAATAATTTCTCTATCATCTTTTTTAATTTCTTCAGTTATTTGTCTATCTTTAAAATCTGCATAATTTACAGATTCATCACCAGCCTCAATATAGGATTTAAAATTTTTACTAATAAAACGATAAAATAACGCCCCTAAAACATATTGCTTAAAATCCCAACCATCTACGGTTCCTCTGACGTCATTGGCTATTGCCCAAATTTGATTTTGTCATTTTTAAAATTTATGTTTTTCTTATAACTTCGTCCAAAGTTTTATTTTTAATATTCTTCCAATCAATCCATCCATTAGAAGGTTTGCCAACGCAAAAAGACGAGGCGGAGCTTGGCGAGTTAAAAATGATATCTTGCAAGGTAATCATAAAATTATCATCCAAGATTTTTACCTTATTGCTTTTTATTAAATCTGCTCTTTTGTAATTTTTTAAATTATAATAATCATCTTCTTTAGAGGATATTTTTGAATCTTTTAAAACAATAATTTTATTATCTTCATATATTCCTACGGCATCAATTCCACTTCTTTTGCAATAATATAAATTTTGTTTATTTTCTTTTTTTATCTCGGTTAAAAAACTATAACCTGCAAAACCAGTTATTAATTTTACATCTTCAAAAAATTCATCCATTGCTGATTTTTGATGCTCTGGAAGGTTTGGGCAAGTTGGATTTTGGCTATTTTCTGTAAAATTTAAGCTAGAAATTTTTTTGGTTGCATTCACCGATAAATATTCAAGATATTTAACGTCCGCCTTTGTTAGATCATTGGTTTGGGAGTGAAAAGTAATTGCCAAATTCCAGAAATCTTTTTTTCTTTCATGAGCTTTTATTCTTTTAATAAAATTTTCACTTTCTCCAATGTAAATTTTATTTTCATCGTCATTTAACAAGAAATAAAGCGAAGGCTGTGAAAGTTCCTCTCTATCTTTTATTTTATCCATTGCCGATCTTGGGATAATTAAGGATTTACAAGTTTTATTTAGAATTGAAAGTGTTTTAAAGCCATTTGGTAGGCCGTCAATTAAATATGTGATAATTGTTTTTGGCTTTTTGGTCGTGATTTGTTAAAATTGATCGGAATTTGTAATAAATTGAGATTATTTTTAATTTGTAAAAATAGCAATTTGATTTTTATTTCTTTTTTTGAGAGAGTTCAGATTACACGGTTATTTGAACATTTCTTTCATCCATAATATCTGTATAGGAAATGTCATGATCTACAGTAAGTAATATTTTCCTTTTGTTACCTTTCGTTCATATTGAGCAATGATCGTATGCGTCAACTCTGTGAGTATGGGTTGAGCGCATAAGGCTTTCTCCACAAGCTGAGAACGTAGGTGTGGGAGCGCGCGACGCCGGAACGCGTTCCCACATCCATTCATCGCTAGATCAGTATTGCCGGCAACCTAGAATGGCAGATCTTCAGATTTAATTTCCCTTTTTTCACCATCTAGAATTTTAATTGAGATATTTGTAATATTTTTTTTCAGATATCTTTTAGCAATTTCTGGCCATTCAATTAGGCATATTCCATCTTTTAAAAGATCATAAAAGCCAATATTATCCAATTCTGACTCATTTTTAATGCGATATAGGTCAAAATGATAGATGTTAATTCCATCTTTTGAGATATAATGATGGTAAATGCTAAAAGTTGGACTTGTTACTTCCTCTTTTTCATCTATTAATTCTAAAATAAAATTTTGAGCAAAAAATGTTTTTCCAGATCCTAATGTCCCATTTAATGCAATAATTTGGTTTTTAGGGCAATTTCTTGCTATTTTTCTGGCAAAATTTGCCATTTCCGCTTTATTCTTAATAAAAATTTTACTTTCCACCAGATATTTGTAAGTTTAACTCTTTTGTAAAGATTGCGACCAGCTCAATATGAGGTGTGTAATAAAATTGATCTATGGAAGTTAATTTATCAATTTTAAACCCGCTATCAATTAATATTTTAGCATCTCTGGCAAATGTTACTAAGTCACACGAGACCATAATAATATTTCTAATAGATGATTTTGCTAATTTTAAAGATTGATATCTGGCTCCATTCCTTGGTGGATTAATTATCGCTAAATCAAAACCATGCAACTCGTCTTCCTGTAATGGATTGGAATCTAAATCTCTTTTAAACGCCTCAATTTTATGAGATATTATGTTAGATTTGGCATTTTTATTAATAACATTTACCATTCTTCTCTCACCTTCAAAGGCGCTTATTTTAGAGACATTATTTAAGATTGAGAATCCGTAAGTTCCAATTCCAGAATATATGTCTACGACATTTTCGATTTTATTATTTTTAACAAATTCTGATATTTGTTTAATAATAGCCTCCTGTCCTTTTTTGGTTGCTTGTAAAAAAACACCATTTGGTAAGTCGATATTAATTTCTCCCAGACTTATTCGTGGTTTAAATTTTTGAAATATTGGAGTGATACTAGTGGTAAATTTTGAGCTTAAATTGACATTGCCATTTTTTTCTGCAAATTCGGATAATTTTTCACTAACCTCAAGCGATATTTCAAGCTTCTTAAACCCAAAAACTACATCTAAGACATTGTCAAATTTACAAATTGATATTGAATCAATTATTCCAGATGGAAGATTATTTAAAAGATTTTGCAAATCTGGTATTAAATCACTCAAGTCTTTTTCTAACATTAAGCAATGTGAAATTTTTACCAACTCATTACTGTTCTCCTGAAAGAATCCTAAATTATTGTCATTAGTAACGTGGAAACTAACACGACGGCGTGAATTTTTACCAATTTCAATAAAATTAATTTCATCATTAAAGTCTAGATTATTTCTTGCGATTGCTTCACGTATGTTCTTCTTTTTAAAGTCTAGATAAAAATCATCTTTTAAATGCTGCAATGAACATCCTCCACACCTGTCAAAATATTCACATTCAGCATCTTTTCGTAAATCACTTTTTTTAATAATTTTTTCTAATTTAGCTACCGTAAATTTATTAGATTTCTTAGTTATTCTGGCTTCTATTTCGTCTCCAGTGATGGTTTTGCTAACAAATATTTTGTTACTTTTTTTACCTAACTCAGCGCCAATAGCAATTCCAACTCCAAGATTGGAGATGTGTTTAATTTCTAATTTCATTTTTATTATTTTAATTTAAAGAACCTATCTTAGCTTTCTTAAAGATTCTGCCTGAAAGATACATAAAATCAAATAAAATCACATCATTATATGGTAATGGAATATTAAGTAGTTCTAGAAAATATAGTTTTATTAATACAACCCTCGCCAGAATTAAAGATTTTGGTGGGAGTTTATACTAAACTAACGAAAGTTTATTACGGTACATACTAAAATTTGTGAATATTCTTGACTATTGATAAATTGTTATTGATTATCATTATCATAATCTTTAAAATTTATGATATGAAAAATCTTTTTGCGGCCAATATTAACCAAGATTTAGTGATTTCTGCCTTAGAGGAGTCGTCCAATGATAATCATCAATTAATGGTGATGAATTTTGGTGTTGGCGCTAAGGTAAGAATTTTACAAAAATATCGCGATGCGGTAATAATTGCTAAAGATAATATGAGGTTAGTTCTATCTGCTGACATTGCTAGTAAAATATTCTGTCATTAAAATGCATCAAAAGTTTCCACAAATTGCCTTAATTGGTAATCCGAATGCTGGAAAATCTACAATTTTTAATCTCTTAACTGGAAAAAATCAAAAAACTGGTAATTGGTCTGGCGTTACTATTGACAAAAAATATGGTTTTTTTAAAGAAAAGGGTAAACAATATCAAATCCTTGATCTACCAGGAATTTATTCTCTTGATTCTGCAATTTCTAAATCTGAGGATGAAAAAATTTCTCAAAAAAATATCATAGAAAATGAAGATCAAATTTTTCTTAACATTGTCGATTCTTCAAATCTAGAAAAATCACTCTTTTTGACTACAGAATTAATTGATCTCAATAAGCCAATGATTTTGGTTTTAAATATGATGGATTTGCATGATAAAGCTAAAATTTTTATTGACACCAATCGTTTGTCAGAAATATTTGGTATTAAAATTGTTAAAATTAACTCTAAGGATAATAATATTGAAGAATTAAAAAGAGCTATTGTCGATATCTGTCAAAATAAAAATCTACCAAAAAGGGGGGTGGAATTTAATAAAAAAATTAATGAAGCAACTGACGTAATTTCTAAAAAAACCAATCTTAATAAATGGCAAACTTTAGAATATTTAAAAGAATCAAAAATTAAATTAGAATCAAAATCTAAATTTACTGCTGAAGAAGAAAAAATTATTTCTCAAAATTCTGGGGATAAGATTGACTTTAATATTATTAATGATCGTTATAAATTTATTAACACTATCCTTACTTCAATTTTAAGAAAAGATTCTATCTTTACTCGTAATATTTCCGATAAAATTGATCATATCATCATGAATCCTTTTGTTGGAATATTTGTATTTTTAGCGACGCTTTATTCAATGTTTTTCTTTGCTATTAATCTTGGAGGTTCTTTCATTGATTTTTTTGATATTATCGCTGGCTCGATTTTCGTTGATTTTACTGAAATTATTTTTTCTTCTTTAAATTTCCCTAAATCATTGATAATTATCCTTTCTCACGGTGTTGGCGGGGCTGTTAAAACCTTATGTAATTTTATTCCAATTATTTTCTTTTTATATTTGTTTTTAAATTTACTAGAAAATACAGGCTATATGACAAGACTGGCCTTTATTTCAAGGAGATTTACTAAATTGGCAGGGCTTCCTGACAAAAGCTTTGTTTCGCTTGCTATGGGTTTTGGTTGCACAGTGCCAGCTATTATGAGCACCAGAACTATGAAAAATTTTAAACATAGGGTAATAACAAATTTTATGTTACCTTTCGTTTCTTGTGGCGCTAAGATGCCAGTTTATATCTTGTTTGCTGCGGCATTTTTTCCAGAAAATGGACAGAATATTATTTTTTTACTATATTTAACTGGATTAATTTTGGCCATAATTACAGGATTTATTCTAAATAGAAGTTTTGTAAAGAGTGAATCTGGAAGTATAATCTTAGATTTACCGCCCTTTTCCATGCCAAAATTTGGCATTATTATTAAGGATAGCTATATAAAAGTTAAAAACTTTATTTTCAGTACTGGAAAAAATCTTATTCCAATAATTATTGTCCTGACTATGTTAAATTCTTTTGGAACTGATTTTTCTTTTCAAAAAAATAATGAAAATTCTATCCTTTCTAAGGTTGGTAAAGCTACGGCACCAATTTTTTATCCAATGGGTATTGAGAAGGATAATTGGCAGGCAGTGGTTGGAATTTTTACTGGTATGTTTGCCAAGGAAGTTTTGGTCGGAACTTTAGATAATCTTTACGGTAATCAAGATTCGGAAAGCGACAATAGTGACTATAATTTTCTCTCTGATTTTAGATTAGCTTTTACAACTCTTAATAATAATTTAATTGATCTTTCTAATAAAATTACTGATCCCATAGGAATAAGAATTGACAATATTAAAAATTTGGAGATCGAATCGCAAAAGCAAGAGGTTAAAATTTCTACTTTTAAGAGTATGAGAGAGAAGTTTAATGGTAAAATAGGCGCTTTTGCTTTTTTATTATTTATCTTGCTTTATTCTCCTTGTATGACGGCTCTGGTTACATCTAAAAAAGAAATTGGTAAAAAGTGGGCTATATTAAGCGCGATTTGGTCAACTTCCATCGCTTATATTGTGGCGGTTATTTTTTATCAACTAGCTATTTTAATATAAAGTTATGAAAAAATCAGTAATTTTTGGCTTAACATCATTAGAATTAAATTTTGAGGAAATAACTTTCTTCAAAAAAGTAATGCCAGTTGGTTTTATTTTGTTTGCCAGAAATATTAGAGATAAAAAACAGGTAAAAAAACTAACTGACTCTTTGAAAGATCTTTGTGGTCAAAATATTTTTATCTTAATTGATCAAGAGGGGGGTAGGGTACAAAGAATGTCTGAGCCAAATTGGAAAAAATATCCTTCCGGAGAATATTTCGCCAATCTTTATTTAGAGAATCCTGATTTAGCCCGTAAAAAATGTTATGAAAATTTTACAGACCTCAGTAATGATCTTAAGGAAGTTGGTATTAATAGTAATTGTACTCCAATTTTAGATATTAATTTTGAAGATACTCATGACATCGTTAAGTGTCGCTCCTTTGGTAAAAATTCTAAACAAATCAGTGATTTAGGTAGGGTTATTTCTAACGCTCATCTTGATAATGGAATTTTTCCAATAATTAAACATATTCCAGGTCATGGTCGTGCTCTTGCCGATAGCCATTTAGAACTGCCAATAGTTGATGCTAGTTTGGAAGAGTTGCGAAGGACTGATTTTGTACCATTTAAGGAATTATCAGATATTAAGTTCGCTATGACAGCTCATATTTTATATTCAAAAATTGATAATCAAAACCCAGCAACGATGTCTAAAAAAATAATAGATATCATTAGGAATGACATAGGTTTTAAAAATATCATAATGACTGATGACTTATCGATGAAGGCTTTAAAAGGTTCTTTTACTGAGAAAGTAAAAAAATCTCTCAATGCTGGTTGTGATTTAATTTTGCATTGTAATGGTGATATAAAAGAAATGCTGGAAATTAATGATTCACTTGATTATATTGATGATAATGTCTTAAATAAATTAATAAATTAATGAGTAATTTTCTTTATAAAAATGATCTTCCTGATAATTTAGATTTAGGTAAATCAGTCGCAATTGATACCGAGACTATGGGTTTAAAGGTTAAAAGTGATCGACTTTGTGTTTTTCAAATTTCTTCTGGAGACGGTAACGCTCATTTAGTGCAGTTTGAAAAGGATTATGATTTTTCCTCCCCCAATCTTCGTAAAATTCTAGAAAATGATCAGGTTCAAAAGATTTTTCATTTTGCTAGATTTGATGTCAATATGATTAATTTCAACTTTAATATTAAGATAAAAAATATTTTTTGTACCAAGATTGCTTCAAAATTAGTTAGAACTTATAGTGATCACCATGGTTTAAAATCATTACTTTCTGAAATTTTAAATATTGAAATTTCTAAACAGCAGCAATCTTCTTATTGGGGTGCTGATCAATTATCAAAAAAGCAAATTAATTACGCCGCATCTGACGTTTTATACCTTCATGATTTAGAAGATAATTTAGTAAAGATGCTGGAAAAAGAAAATAAATTAAATTTAGCAAAAGATTGCTTTAGGTTTCTGGAAGTTAGGAGTAAATTGGATTTAATAGGTCTTGAAAATATAGATATTTTCAGCCATTAATTTTTGGCAACAAAATCCTGCAATCCAAAAAATATTAATAAATTTATCATTATCAAATTATGGAAACAAAAAATATAGCACAAAGTTACAAATCTTACATTATCGGTTTTATTGCATCAGTAATTTTAACTTTAGCATCCTACTTTACCGTTACTAATCAATATTTTGATAGAATTGGAATTATTATTGCAATTGTAGTTTTTGCTATTACGCAATTAATTTTTCAATTGGTCTATTTTTTACATATGGGAGATGAGGATAAGCCAAGATGGAATTTGTATTCCTTTATCTTTAGTTTAATTGTTATTTTTATTTTAGTTGCCGGTTCTATTTGGGTTATGTACCACTTAAATTATAATATGGGGCATTAAGCATTATCGATAAAAATAACTTACATACTCAATCTTCATCTTTTTGTTTTTAATCTTGAGGTAGGCAGTTACGACTGCGATTAAAAGTAAAATCTAAAAACCAAAATATTTTATTAAATAATGTAAGTTATTTTTGCGATAACCCTAAATTTACAAAATAATGACTAAAATTCTTATCATTGGCTCTGGTGGGCGCGAAAATGCCATAATTTACTCCTTATTAAAATCAAATAAGGTTGATAAAATTTTTTCTGCAACCTCTAATGCTAAAATTTCTAAAATCACAACTCCGTCTAATATAAATTCTGATAATCACCAAGAAATTCTTGAATTTTGTCAAAAACATGATATTGATTTGGTAGTAATTGGTCCTGAACAGCCTTTAGTTGATGGTTTAACTGATTTTTTGCAAGAAAATCATATTAGAGTTTTTGGATCAAGTAAAGAGGCGTCTAAATTGGAAGGTTCAAAGATTTTTATGAAAGATCTTTGTAAAAAATACAACATCTCAACCGCTAAATACCAATCCTTTGGTAAGGCTTCTGAGGCCATTGAATTTTTAGATAAAATTGACCTACCAGCAGTAATTAAAACTGACGGCTTGGCTGCTGGAAAAGGTGTAATAATTTCAGAAACAAAAGAAGACGCTAAAAATGCTATTAATGAAATTTTTTCTGGTAAATTTGGTTCTGCTGGCAAAAAAATCATTATTGAAGAGTTTTTAGAGGGTGAAGAAGTTAGTTTTTTTGCAATTTCTGACGGTAAAAATGCTAAATTTTTTGGAACAGCAGGAGATCACAAAAAAATAGGTGATGGTGATATTGGATTAAATACTGGTGGTATGGGAGCTTATTCGCCATCACCTTTTATTAATGAAGATCTTAAAAATAATATTTTAGAAAATATTATTCAGCCTACTTTAGATGCTATGGAAAGTGAAAATTGTCCTTTTGTTGGTATTTTATTTGCTGGTATTATTTTAACAAAAGAGGGTCCTAAATTATTAGAATTCAATATCAGGTTTGGTGATCCAGAGGCGGAAGTTATATTACCAAGATTGAAAACTGATCTTTTAGACATTATTAATGCTACAATTGATGGTCAATTAAGTAAGATTACAATAGAATTTTCTAATAAAAAATCAGTTTGCGTTATTTTAGCGAGTAATGGTTATCCTGAGAGCTATAAAAAAGGGTTTGAAATTGAGGATATTGAGAATAAATTACTTGATGATGAAATTATTTTTCATTGCGGTACGAAATTAGAGAATAACAAAATTCTTTCTGATGGCGGCAGAGTTATGGCTTGTGTTGCTTTGGCAGGTGATTTTAAATCTGCAATTAACAAATCTTATCAAATTGTCAGTAAGGTAAAATGGCCTGATTGTTATTATCGAAAAGACATAGGAAAAAAATTATTAGAAAAATAAAATCACTTTTAATCTAAAAAAGAAATAAAATGGCAGGACATTCTAAGTTTTCAAATATAAAGCACCGAAAAGGCGCTCAAGATGCAAAAAGAGCAAAACTTTTTACCAAATTACAAAAAGAGGTTACGGTTGCGGCCAAAATTGGCAATCCAGATCCGGAATTTAATCCTAGACTTCGCAACGCCATAATTACTGCTAAGTCGCAAAACATGCCAAAGGATAGAATTGACGGCGCTATTAAAAAAGCAATGTCAACAACTGATGGTGATAATTTTGAAGAAATTCGTTATGAAGGTTACGGGCCAAATGGTGTGGCAGTAATTGTTGAGTCCTTAACTGATAATAAAAATAGAACAGCATCTTCAGTTAGAAGTATTTTTTCTAAATCAGGAGGATCTCTTGGTGAAACTGGCTCGGTAAATTTTATGTTTGAGCATTTAGGTGTTATTGAATATGGAATTGAAGTGGCATCAGAAGATGATATGTTTGAAATTGCTATTGAGGTTGGTGCTAGCGATGTTGAGTCATCTGAAGAGTCCCACCATATTAGTTGTGAATTGGAAAGTTTTAGTGAAGTTAGGGACGCTTTAATTACTAAATTTGGAGATCCATTATCAGCAAGAATTTGTTGGATTTCTAAAGATCAAGTTGAAGTTAGTGAGGAGGTGATGGAAAAAGTTACTAAATTAATTGATAATCTAGAGGATGATGATGATGTTCAAAATATTTTTACCAACATATAATGATAATGAAAATAAATAAATTACCAAATAATCTTCGATATGCAGCCGATTATATGCCAGATGTAGAATCTGTTTCAATTGCCGTTTTTGTTGGTAGTGGTAGTCGTAATGAGGAGTTTGAAAATAATGGTATTTCACATTTTTTGGAACATATGGCCTTTAAGGGTACTAAAACTCGCACTGCCAAGCAAATTGCAGAAGAATTTGATAATATCGGCGGCAGAATTAATGCCTACACATCTCGTGAAAAAACCGTTTATTATGTTAAAGTTTTAAAAGAACATTCAGAATTTGCTGTCGAATTTTTAAGCGATATTTTACAAAATTCCATTTTTGATCAGGAGGAAATGAACAAGGAAAGAGGAGTTATTTTGCAAGAAATTGCCATGACTAACGACACTCCTGACGATATTATCTTTGATTATTTTCAAGAAGTTGCCTTCCCCAATCAGGCATTAGGTCGCTCTATTTTGGGACCTGAAGAAAATATTAAAAATTTTGATCGTTCTCATCTGGTTGATTATGTTAATAATAAATATCATAATTCTAATATTTGTATCACTGCTGCAGGTAATTTAACAGAAGAGGATTTTGGTAATTATGTTAAGAAATATTTTACTAATTTAAATAATGGTAAAATTTCTGATATTGAAAAATCTTCCTATCAAGGCGGAGATTTTAGGAAAGAAAAAAATGAATTAGAGCAGATTAATGTAGTTTTGGGATTTAAGTCTAATTCCTATCTTGATGATCAATATTATACTGGTCAAATTTTATCTTCAATTTTGGGAGGCGGCATGTCCTCACGACTTTTTCAGGAAGTTAGGGAGAAGAGGGGTTTAGCCTATTCAATTTACGCTTTTAACATGGCTTATTTTGATGGTGGCGTTTTTGGAATTTATGCCGGAACAACTCCAGATCAGACAAATGAGTTGATTAAGGTAACTTTGGGCGAGATTGCTAAGGTTGGTAGTAAAATTGAAGATATTGAGCTCAAGAGGGCTAAAAATCAGGTAAAATCATCTCTTATCATGTCTCTTGAAAATACTGACTCTCGCTGCCAAAGATTAGGAAATAATATTTTAAATCATGGAAAAATAATTTCTCATAATGAGCTGATTGACAAAATTAGTAAAATTACTATAAATGATTTAACTAGCTATGGAGAGGGCTTAACTAAGCAAAACATTACATTCTCTGCCATTGGTAAAATTGACCAAATAATGGATTATAAGGAGATACAGTTTTAACTTGATTCAATAGATTTGTAAACTAAATTAAAACATTATTTACTATTAAATTTATACTAAAATTATGAAAAAAATATTACCATTAATATTAATATTATTAATCTCCAGTTGCACTACTAAAATTGCTAATTTTACTGCAGTTTCAACTTCTAATGTTAGAGGGTTGGAATATGGTGGAAAATATAGGGATGAAATAAAGACTGTGTCAGAAAAAAGCTGTACACACAGAGTTTATCTAACCAGAGCTATTATTGGTGTATTTACTGGTGTTGGCTGGTTTATGCCTGAGTTTGACTTGGTATTAGGTACTGCTGAAAAAGATAGATTAACATACTCCATTGATAAGGCCATTAAATCTGGTAAATCTAGTGGGGTGTTTGACGGAGATCTTTTAGTAAATGCGGTTATAAAAGAGAAGAATATAATTATTCCTTTGTTTTATGGTTATAAATGCTATATAGCTGAAGGTGATGTTGTGTCTTCAACTACCAGAGTGAAAGGCTTTTTAGAGAAAAAAGAAAGAAATTAATTTTAACTTTTAATTTTTATTAAAGTCTTATGATCAAAAGCATTACCATAGATAGCCTTCTGTGGTAATGCTTTTTTTGCTATTCCACTTAAAACAGATTCAAGCAAAGACTCGACCACTTTAAAAATATAAGAATTTGAAGATGGGACGCGAAATTCCAATCTTCGATTATCATTTTTACCAATCACCCTAATTGCTGTAGTACGATTATCGTAGCCCCAAGAAAGATTTGTTGGTGCCGTATAATTTCCTGATTTATGGAGCTTTATATTTATATCCTTATCAAATCTAATTAAATCTTCTTTTGAAGAGATGTAATTTTCTAAAAATTTTGGCGTACACTCTAAAATGCCAGCAATTGAATATAGTAATAACTTACTTTCATCATCCGATGAGCCGTTAAATAAATTTTTATTATTTTTATCAAGAAAATTAAGGTTAATTTGTAATGAACTACCGCAATCATCATTATATTTTTGGGCAGTAAAATCTGCTTCCAAATTCATTTCAAAAGAAATTTTTCTAACTATTTTTTTAATTAAAAGAAAGTCTCGACAAAGTTTTAGAATATCTAAATATGGGTTGGTTTTAATTTCAATCTGCCCCTTTCCCTGTTCTTTTTCAATCTTGAGAGTGTCAATATTTTGATTTTTGGCAGAAATTAGGAATTTTTGAAAGAAAATCTTTAATTTTTCTTCAGATAATAGTTGCTTTTTCTCTAAAAGATAAAATTCCCACTCAAGACCAATTATCGCAATTAAATCAAGATTTTTAAGGGTCTGGAGTAGTTTTTCAAGATTGTTCATAAAAATAAAATAACAAATTCTTTATAGGATAATTCTTCTAAGGTTACATTGGTAGGTTTTTTAAGACGAACCTCTAGTAAAATTATTTAACAGTTTTAAATAATATTTTCAATTAAAACCGCTTCACCATAAATCAACATATATGATTTATACCATTTAGAGCCATTTTCCTCATAAGATCCCGCTTGATATCGAAGATTTATTACGGCATTATCTCATATATTTTGTACTTTTGTAAGAAAATACTTCATTAAATCATCAATACTTGTATTAATTTTTCCATCCATACCACGAATTGTCTGATGAACCAATCCAAATGATTCTTTTATTATTTTCCCCGTTATATTATAGCAGCTCCCATCTTTAAAATATTTCGAAAAAAACTGCTTTAAAGGTGGGAATTGGTATTACTTCCTAGATAGCAATTTGAATAATTAAATATTACTGTATTGGTATTTGTACTGAGTGAGATTAATTTATCTCCGATATCAGATAATTTATTTAAAATTTTTTCTTTCATTGAGGTAAGTTTCATCTGTAGATTTTGATATTAGATAGCTTTTTTAATAATTTTATCTAACGAAAAATCATTATGAGTGCCATTTAAATTAGTAAATTCCTTATCTTTACTTTTTATGTTAGAAAATAATTTTTTTCCTAATTTATAAGGTACCGTTTCATCATATATCGAATGAAATTGAAATATTTTTCCCTCAATATTTTTGGCATATTTAGAGGAGTTGATAATGTTTTTGGCAAAAATACAGAAGATATAATATTGCTCTTGGCACATTGAGTGAATTGAGTCAAAACTATTAACAATGATGGTGCGGTTTAGTTTTGGATATTTTGAAGCAATATAAGTTGCTGCAGCTCCTCCAAGACTACTTCCCATGATAATGATATTTTCTTCCTTCCAACCATTTTGCAATAAATATTCCATAACTTTGTCAGCCGATAAATAAAAATTCTCTTCGGAAGGTTTTCCATTTGATGGTTTATAGCCTATATAGGTTGGGGCCAAAATATTTAAATTAGTTTTTTTGAAGAATTTATCAATTACAATGTGAATATTGGCACCAGCGTTACCATGAAAATAGACAAAAATTTTATTGCTTTTTTGTGGAATAAAAAATGCTTTTAATGTCTTTCCATCTTTCTTGTAAATTTCCTTGATTTCATAATTTTTAGAAATTTCTGCAATTTTTGAAATATCAATACCATCTTTTGAAGGTTTAAAAATAATCCAATTGGCAGCAAAATACAAAATGATAGAAAAAAGTAGCCAATAGATTATCATGGCAAGGATTGATTTTTTTAATCTTTGTTTAATGTTGTTAATTTTCATTATTTGGAAATTGATTTTTAAACCAAGTTATTTGTCTTTTAGCGTAATTTCTAATTTTTTTAGTTACAATCTCAAGAACTTCTTCTTGGGTTAATCTGCCATTAAGATAGCAATTTATTTCTTTATATCCAATGGTTTTAGTAATTAAATTTTTTGGATCTGGGTTTAGTTGTTCTAAATTTTTTACTTCATTTATTGCCCCATTTTTAAAAATATGTTGAAATCTTTCATTACATTTTTGATAAAGTTCTTTTCTTTCTGGTAGTAATTTAATTATTTGCATTTGATCTTTTTCAAAAAAAATGTCTTTCTGTTGATTTTGCCAAAATGTTAAATTTTTATTAGTTGTCTTTAAAATTTCCGCTCTCCTGATCAATCTTTGGGAGTCAATGTTTTTAATGTCATTATCACCCAAATTTTTTAAAAATTTAATAAATTTCTCATGACCGATCTCTTCATAAAGATCGCGCATTTCTTGCTTTATCTCTTTTGAAATTTTTGGCATTTTGTTAATACCATGATAAAGGCTGGAAAAATAAAGGCCAGTTCCTCCGACAATAAAACATTTTTTACCTTTTTTAATTTCTTCTTTAATTTTTGGTACAATAATTTCTAACCATTTTGCAACCGAAAAATCTTGTTGATAATTTAAAAATCCATATAAAAAATGTGGAATAATTTTTTGTTCACAAGAGGTCGGCTGTGATGAAAGAATAGGTAATTCTTTATAGATTTGCATAGAGTCAGCATTAAAAATAACGCCATTATTTTCTTTGGCTAATTTTAACGCCAGTGAAGATTTGCCGCTTGCTGTTGGTCCAAAAATTAAAATTATGTTTCTTTCTATGTTCATTACTTTGTATAATTAACGCAATCCTGAGGAGGTTGCTTGAGTTTTGCTACTGAGGTTTTTATGTGTAGGTTCCTTTATGCTGACGGGTAGTGTTTCTATTGCTTCAAAGGTTGAGTTGGTTTGTTATATCTTTTTTACTCTTTCGGTGACATCTTTATCGAGATAACCCGAAAGTTCTTCCGATTACCACCAAGCTAAAAATAGCAATGGCAATTGTGATAATTACTGGACCTAAGATTAGATCAAATTGATAAGATAGGATGGATCCTAAAATACTAGAAAAAACGCTAATTATGGTAGAAAATAGAAGCATTTGATTTGGTGATTTACTAATGATTCTAGAAATTGATGCCGGAATAATTAAAAGCGAAGTAACTAATAAAACACCCGTAATTTTAACAGTAATAGTAATGGTAACGGCTATTAAGATAGTAAAAATAATGCGGTATTTTGCTGGATTTATGCCCATTGAACAAGCAATATCAGAGTTTAATGTTAGTAGAATCAATTTTTGCCAATTAAGAAAAATAATTGGATAGATAATGATTAAAGCCAGATAAATTAATAAAATATCTTTATTCTCGATAGATAATAGGCTACCAAATAGAAAGCCTTCTAAGTCAATATCAGCATTATCAGAAAAGCTTATTACAATCATAGCTAGGGAAATCCCGCCATGAGCTAGGATACCAAGTAGAGCATCATTTGATAAAAAATTTCTATTTTGCAGGAATCCTAAAATTAAAGCAAAACATATCGTAACTGCTAAAATCATCAGATTGATGTCAATGGAAAATAAAATTCCAATAGCAACGCCAAGTAAGGATGCATGAGCTAAAGAATCTCCGAAATAGGCCATCTTTTTCCAAATAACAAAACATCCTAGAACAGAGGTTATTAGGCTAATTCCAATTGCGGCGATAATAATTTTAATAATAAATTCATCCATGGTGGTGATCGTGATAATGATTATATATTGATATTAATTTATTCATGTCATCGCCAAAAATCTCTTTAAAATCTGGATTTTGTGCAATGATTTTAGGTTCTCCCTGACAACAAATATGATGGTGCAGGCAAATTACCTTTTTACTTGAAGACATGACAATGTGTAAGTCGTGAGAGATCATTAAGATGCTTATTTTTTGCTCCCTATGCAATTCATTAATGTAATTGTAAAATTCTAGCTGACCAGAAATATCTAAATTTTGTGCTGGCTCATCGAGAATTAATAGGTTTGGCTGTGATAGAAGTGCTTTTGCAAGTAGAATTCTTTGTTTTTCACCTCCGGAAAGCTCGGAAAGTGAAGTGTTTAAAAAGTCAGTGATTTTTAAATCATTGATAATTTTATCGAATAGTTTTTGATCTATTTTTTGGTTTAATTTTAAAAAATATTGAGTATTAATAGGAATGGTTTTGTTGATTTCCATTTTTTGTGGCACATAGGCAATTTTTAGATTTTTACTCCTCTTAATATTGCCAGAATCTGGTTTTAATGAGCCAATAATAATTTTAATTAGAGTACTTTTTCCGGACCCATTAGGTCCAATTACGGTAATAAAATCATCTTTTTTAATATCAATATCAATATTTTCTAAGATATTTTTATTAGCAAATTTTAGGTTAATATTTGTTAATGAAATTAGATTTGTCATCAATTTTTAATTCTATAACCTGTTTTAAGTAATTTATAATTTAAGGAAAATAATAAAATATTAACTCCTAAAATAACAAAGATTCCAATTATTAAGTTACTATCATGATAGCCCGTAATGCCGTACCTGAAACCGTCAATTATATAAAAAAATGGATTGTAATGAGCTAATTTTTCCAGAGTCTCGGGTAGGTTTTTGGTAGAATAGAATGTTCCAGATAAAAATGTTAATGGCGTAATGAGGTAGCTAGTGATGGCGGACATGTGATCAAAACTGTCTGATAAAATTCCGCATAAAATACCAAGTAAACCTAAGAATATTGAGCCAAATATTAGGCAAAAGGCGATATAAAAGAAGTTGTAAATTCCGATATCTAAGAAAAACCAAATTGCTACATAAGCTACAATTCCAACCATAATTCCTCTTAAAACCGAGCCGATAGTAAAGGCTAAAATAATTTCAAGAGCACCAAGTGGCGGGATTAGGTAATCAACAATGTGACCCAAAACCTTACCCATAACAAGGGAGGAGGAGCTATTAGCAAAAGCATTTTGCATGGCGGTCATAATAATTAGGCCAGAGGCCATAAAAATTTGAAAATCTAAATTACCAATTTGAATTTTATTACCAACTGAGATAGAAAAAACTGCCAAAAGCAACAGGGAATTGATGATTGGCGATAAAATTGTTTGATGATAAACCTTAAGAAATCGGAAGACTTCTTTTTTAGTTAAGGTTAATGTACCGTAATAATTAATCATTTGGGTTGAAAAAAATATTTAAATCATTCATAGTTCTGATTCTTGTTAAAGTAACCAGAGGTTGCTTTGAATACCAATTATTGGGATTGAAGTTTGTAATAGCATTTTCCATTGTAAATGGAAAATGCTATAAGACAACCTTACTAGTGATCTAAACCGTTAAATTATTATTAATAAATGCAAAATTTGCAAGAAGTTAAGAAGGAGTTTTATTCAAAAATTTTAAATAGCCAAAATTTACAAGATTTAGACAATATTAGGTTGATGTTTTTGGGTAAAGAAGGTTTGGTTAAGAATTTAATGAAAAATATTAAAGATTTAACTATTGAGGAGAAGAAGAAAATTGGTTCTGAGGTTAATCAGTTTAAAAACCACATCACTTCAGAAATTCAAATTAAAAAAGAAGTTTTGGAGCTTAAGGAAATTAATGAAAGGTTAAAAACTGAAAAAATTGATGTTACTTTACCAGTTAGAAAATTTAACAAGGGAAAAATTCATCCAATTAGCAAGGTAATATCAGAAATCGAAGAAATTTTTATCAATTTAGGGTTTGAGGTTACTTTTGGTCCTGAGATTGAGGATGATTTTCATAATTTTACAGCCCTTAATATTCCAAAAAGCCATCCAGCAAGGCAAATGCAGGATACTTTTTATTTAAATGCTAATGATAATGATGGTGAAAAATTACTTCTTCGCACTCATACTTCTTCAGTTCAAATTCGTAAATTACAAAATTCTAAACCACCTTTGGCAGTGATTACGATTGGCAAGGTTTATCGTCGTGATTCTGATCAAACTCATACGCCAATGTTTCATCAGATGGAGGTTATGATGATTGATAAGAATGTTAATATGGGTCATCTTAAGTGGATTTTAGAAGAATTTTTGAAGAAATTTTTTGAAATTGAGGAAGTTTCGATGAGATTTAGACCAAGCTTTTTTCCTTTTACCGAACCTTCTGCTGAATTAGATATTGGCTATGAGAAAAAAAATAATCTGATTTCAATTGGAGGTGATAAAAAGTTTTTAGAAATTCTTGGTTGTGGCATGGTGCATCCAAATGTTTTAAAGAATGTTGATATTGATCCAGATCAATATCAGGGCTTTGCTTTTGGCGTTGGGATTGAAAGATTAGCTATGCTTAAATATGGCATTACTGATTTAAGATCGTTCTTTGACAATGATGTGCGATTTTTAAAGCATTTTGGTTTTTAAAAAATCTTTGTATCAATGCTATTGCGAAGATAAT
>TARA_B110000259_G_scaffold137032_1_pt1 | contig 29066 bp, 29 predicted proteins | sample TARA_B110000259 | Tara Oceans TARA_B110000259 (sample SAMEA4397649) | marine metagenome | biome: Polar Biome; feature: [SRF] surface water layer (ENVO:00010504); material: water (ENVO:00002006), including particulate matter (ENVO:01000060) such as... | depth 5 m | reverse complement strand
CTATATTATCTATATATACTATATTATCAGGAGCAATGAATGTTACCCCTTAGTTTTAAGCACATACACGGGTGAGGGGTGTATGACCCCCTTTTTGAGGGTAAACGTTTTAGTAGCTCAGCTGGTAGAGCACAAGGCTGAAAACTTTGGGGTCGCTGGTTCGAGTCCAGTCTAAAACATTTAAATGATGTCTAATTTTAAATTATTCTTTAAATACGTCTTTTTCAAGATAAACTATTCGTTTGTCAACAACCTTGCCCAACGTTCAAAAAATACAAATGTATGTATTAATAACAACGCGCTGTTCTTTTCTTGTACTCACATGAAAATGTCATCGAGTTTTTACTCAACCCAATTATGTGATATGTTTGCTTACGAAATCCTGTCGACGAGTTCTCATTCACAAAACCAAAACCCATCCTTTAAGTACAGTCAATTAAACAAAAGCCAATCGACTATCGTAGTTTACAATTTCCATTCACTCCATAGTCAAAACAGATTTTTCCTGTTCACTCAGAATATATCAAGCACGGTGAAATCCAAATTCCTCTCAAAAAACGACTCACTTGATTCGATAGCGGAACTCTTCCCTGCTGCAAATTGACTTGAGCGTGAAATAGCTGAGCTACACGGTGTTTCGTTCTTTGGTAAGAAAGATCTAAGGAATTTAATGCTACAATATGGGGACAGTACCGCCCCTTTCCAAAAATCGTTCCCTTCAATAGGTATAAAAGAGATATTTTATAGCCCTATTAAAGATACTCTCGTACAAAACCATTTGTCATTACAATTATAAAGTGTTACACGACATACAAACAACGAGCTATCGTCTAACGGTTAGGACATTAGATTTTCACTCTAAGAACGTAGGTTCGAATCCTGCTAGCTTGATAATTTGAAAACGAACACACTCACAAAACACTATCTTAATCAGAAACGCCTTGTTGGTACAAAACCCCGCTTCATGAGGAATTCATTACATTATAGTTTTAAATTCGCGTCAATCATATCGCCCGGTTCTCTTAAAAATATGACACTGCTTAACCGATCGTCTGCGGCGAAGCAAGCGAACAATAGTATTTATATTAAACAATCCTACGTGATGTTGACGTGAATGACATACATCCGTGAAGCTCAAACTACAAAACAAAAAAAAAAACAAGACGACGATAACAGCTCGGATGAGAGCCAGCCGTCGTTTTTTGTCCACCCCTGTAAACGTAGCCGACTTACGTTTCTAAAAGCACCGATGGCTCACAAAACCTTTTCACAAGAACAGTTCCTAAACAAGTACTACACACTAAGTATATCTTTTAACAATAACTTCCACAAAGATTCGTTAGTTATGGGGGTGAATAATTCGCTCTTTCTAGCTTTAACGCTACGACAAGAAAACCTCCCATTCGAGTCAAATTTGATGTTCCTTAAAAAGTTGCGTACGTCTGTTACATGTGGTGACGCCCGTTTCATGACCATAAAATAGCCCAATAGTTAAACTCTCAGCCTGTGTGATGGAATTGGTAGACATGCAAGGCTTAAAACCTTGTCCATTATGGGTCCTGGTTCAAGTCCAGGCGCAGGTAATTCAAACTACGTATATACTACTGGTAACTACGACAACATTAACGCTGACCTACTTCCAAGCACGACTCTCAAACGCCGTAGGGCCTCTCTTCATCGATATCCCCAGCTCGGCGCTGCTAAAAACTGACTTATTGTACTCGTCTTGGGTATTACACGTACTATTTATTTATTTAGTCTTACTTATTACAGTACGGTTGTTAACTAAGTAGTATCTATTATTTTATGTTTTTCATTACCTTTTCAAACCTATGATCCTTCTCCTTTTTCTTTTTCTTAACTTACACTACTCTAATCATGTCAGTCATAACTTATATATTACCTATCTTGAACTCCCCGCTAAAATATACCACTTCGAAGAATAAAAGTGAGTTCTCGATGGTAAACGCCTCTGACCTAATGCAGGTATTCCTAACCCCTCTTTTATGTATCACCGCAAGTTTGTTGCTTTGAGTTTCGCCTTCAACGTCCGCTTGATTCGGTCATATTGTAATAACAAGTTTCCAAACTAAACTTACATTCCTAGTGCTAGCTAATTTCGCGATGATTTTACTCGTCATCACTTCAACTGTCTATTTCACTTCTCGAGAAATCTATGATTATACAATCACAACGTTTAATTTCCTATATTGAATAATTCTTATTTTCTTTTCGAATAGTATTTTCACCTCAATATTCGTCATAGAAGTACTTTCAACATTAATATTCCTGTTATTAATAACATCAACCTTTTCGTCAACCTTCTTCTACCGAAACCTTAATTTATCTTTCGGTCACCTCTTTCAACAATCAACTCCCTATTCTTATCTGCAATCCATACTGTACTTCTTTTGAGTCTCACTACTCTCGTCCCTCAACCTGTTTCTATTCTGCCTGTTCTTCTACTTCAAAATATTTACGTTTGATTGGTACCTCATGGAGCATATATTTATCTACTTCGCAAACGTAGCATCTTTAAAGGAGATAATGTCTTTAGGTATGACCTGGTTCATATTGATGTTTTGTATCTTCCTCAAATGTGGTATAGCTCCCCTTTATATTTGGAAACCAACGTTTTTCAAAGGTATCCCGTTTTACACGATATTCTTCTATATCTGTTTTTTCTACCTTTTCCTTTTCCTTTTTATAATACACCTACTTACTTCATACTTCTCCGAAATCTTCTATTTCTACTCCTTAATCACGCTCGTATTTGTAGTCACTGGGTTGATAACACTCCTCTTTATCGTCTGTGAGTCTTATTACTTCAAGGCATTCCTTGCCATTAGTAGTATACTTAACTCCCTTTTCGTTATACTAGCTTTATCCACTACACACAATGTAGACCTATTTCTCTGACTATAAGAGGAATGAGCCTCGTAAAAGTATAAATGGCAGTAGTCAAAAGTCCTAAAAATAATAAAAACAAAACCCTTTGGATCGAGAAACACAATAAACCGTTTTTAAAAAAAGTAAACCACTCAAGAAAAGTTTATGATCATTCAAGAGTCTCGTTAGTCGGCTGACAGATTGTCCATAGAAAAACCACACTTAAAACCTCGACTAAAGTTTTATACTCTATATAGTACTATTGTTATACCTAAATCTATTCTCTGACAGTAATATAATGTTATTTACGTACATGTTTATTTATAATACCTCACTTATAACCCTCTTCTGGGTACTTTTTAGTACCGTACTTACGCAGTTTAAAACATTACAGTCATTCAACAGCTTCAGCTTCAACAGCTTCTTTCTTATCTCTATTACTATATTACTGTTCTCGATGGCTGGGGTCCCTCCGTTTATTGGCTTTTTTTCAAAACTGTTTATATTAACGCTCTTAACTAATAATGCCTTTTTTATTTTATACGCGGTTTTCTTTGTCGTACTTTTCATCGGTTTATACTTTTATATACAAAACATAAGATTCCTACACTCAACTAACCATAATAGTTTATCCTACCAGTATATGCTCTCTAACGAGAGAGTCGTACCCTCCTTTTATTACTTCACCATTTTCGCGTTGACCGTAATCATCCTAGGTACAGTATATGTCGACGACCTTTTACTTCTATTCACTTGAATTTTTTATTAATCGACTCGTATAAATGTTATTAAGACCACGTAAGTTTAACCACAAGACTCTCCACAAGAGGCGTAAAATCATCAACTTTAAGAAAAGCAATCTAACGTACGGTCAATATGGCCTACGAATACTACAACCCCTTTGGGTAAACAATAAACAAATCTTCAGGTACAAACTCCTTTTGAAAAAAGCATCGAAACGATCCGAAAAAACTTCCCGTAAGGTTTGATTTAACCTGTTCCCACACCTCCCTCTAACACGCAAAGTTGAGGGATCTCGTATGGGTAAAGGAAAAGGTAAACTGGCGGGCTGAGTGGCTCAGTTGTCACCCGGTGTCACTATGTTCGAGTTCAAAAACCTCAGGACAGGGCGAGCTAAATATTACTTCGAGCAGGTAGCCCATCGACTACCTGTAAAATCCGCCTTCGTTAAAAAACTTAACATCAAGGTACCTACGATCCTAAGCTCGACACGTAAAATCTCTTACGAGTGCTTTTGATAGCACATCGGGAAGTCTGAATTTAGTTCATGTTGTGGTATGGTTACATTTATTATATATTATTTAATACTCTCCTCATCTCCTCAGTCGTTTTCATGTTAAGACTGTACTTCCTCAATTCGGTAAATCAGTTGAGCATACTCAATACAAGTAGTCGGTTGTTCCTATCGGCACTTTTGTTTATGTTCTTCATAACATTTACATCGCTACATTACCTACTAGACTACTACCAAGACGTGATCCTGCTTACCTCGAACGATACAGGACTATCTGTACTTTCTACCTACTATAACTCGAAAATACTCGATATTAACGCTGTAAGCATGAACTTAATTCAGGTGTATTATTACCCGTTTATTTATGTATTCTTAATAGTTACGGTACTCTCAGTAGTTTTTTGCCTAACCTACAATACTGACGAGTTATTCAGCTTTATGTTTTACTGTTTAGTTATTCTCGCAGCTGGATACGTTATATTCTTCACAGATTCTATCGTACTGTTCTTTCTAGCGTACGAAATGTTACTTATCCCCTCCTTTTTTATTTTATACAAATTTGCCAAAACTCGTCGTTGTGTCGAAGCAGCCTACTTAATGTTCTTCTGAACACAGTTCGGTGCGCTCTTCCTCATATTTGGGTTATTATATTTATTTTTTATCTGTGGTAGCTCACAATTCTCTACTATCAGTTATTTCTACTTTACCCCCTTCGAGGTAAACTTCCTATTTGTTTGTGTACTATTAGGTTTTGGGGTAAAACTACCTATATGACCCTTTTACGGGTGGTTACCTAAAGCACACGTTGAAGCGTCAACAAATTTCTCTATCTTCCTAAGTGGGGTATTAGTCAAGTTTGCTTTCTTCGGGCTGCTTAAGTGTTTACTAACTATACACTTAGAACCCACCTTTATTTATGTCTACCCTTTTTTGGTACTAGGTATTGTCGACGCTGTCTTCAAACTATTCTATCAAATAGATCTAAAAAAACTCGTCGCGTACTCAACAGTCGTTGAAATGCACTGACTAACAATGTGTGTAGTTAGTGGTCAATCAAACCTAATGCTAGCAAGCTTTTGTATGCTGATAAGTCATGCCCTTCTATCTACGAATTCGTTCCTACTTGTAGACGCGATTGCTCGCCGGTTTAAAACCCGACTATTAACAGAAATAAGCGGTATTAATTTCATGTGCCCTAAACTGTTTCTAATGACGTTACTTAACAGTCTAATCTTTTTAGGTTTCCCCGGTTCAATATTCTTCGTATCTGAATTCTTGTTTTTCAGCTTTTTCTTCGACCTATTCCCTCTATTGTCTATATTTCTTTTAGTATTCCTTTATTTGTTAGGTCCAACTTTTTTCTTCCGGTCCTGAATGAACGTAATGTTTGGCTTTTCAAAAGCTCTGTCTCTCAGGGCCCCCGTTGACCTCTCAAGTCGTGAACTTTTATTATTCTCGTCAGTATCTCTTTTGATGTACTGGTTAGGTATTTCATGACAAGCACTCGTAATATAGGTGTATTCATTAACCGTGTATAAATGGCAACATGTAAACAGTCTGCAAACCGTCGAAGATTTAAACTCAAACCAGCATTAAAGTACGCAAACCCTACAATGTCCAGAACACCCATACTAAAGCGCTGTCCGCAGGCTAAAGGTATTGTTACACGAGTGGTAACTATGTCCCCCAAAAAACCTAATTCTGCCATACGTCACGTAGCAAAAGTAGACTTAAACAATGGTTTACGATTAACGGCAAGGCTTCCTGGTAAAGGCTATCTCTGTTCAAAATATAACCGAGTACTCGTCTGCGGCGGTCGAGCAAATGACCTACCTGGGGTGGGTTACACGGCTGTCAGAGGTGTATACGACTTTTCTCCTGTTGTGGGTAAAAGAAAACGAAGATCGGTGTACGGTGTAAGTCGCCCAAGCGGCTTTACAAACCATATACGTAGGTGCTTTCGTAAATAACAATACTTTATGAAATTAGAATGATTATCATCACGAGTACTATCACTAATAACATGAGCCCGAGCAGGTTCATTATGACCCTTAACATTTGGACTAGCTTGTTGTGCGGTTGAAATGATGCACGCCGCAGTTAGTCGTTACGATATGGATAGGTTTGGAATTATTTTTCGTGCCTCACCTAGGCAATCTGATTTAATCATCGTCGCAGGTACACTAACCAATAAAATGGCCCCTTGTCTACGTCGCCTATACGAGCAAATGACTGAGCCAAGGTGGATCCTTTCAATGGGAAGTTGTGCTAATGGTGGCGGTTACTACCATTACTCATACTCTGTGGTACGAGGTTGTGACAGGATTCTACCAGTCGATACCTACGTTCCAGGCTGCCCACCAACAGCTGAGGCTTTAATTTTCGGGCTTATACAGCTCCAAGGGAAAATCGGATTTACTTTATCAGAACTAAACTCTTCTAACGAATGGTACGGAAATGATCATATTTAGACTCTAATACCCCCAACCTCGACACCGCTACGTCTACGAGCACGTCTCAACTATACCATTTTAAAGTTTTCAGAAAAACAACCCGGTTCAAGAAATTCAACCGGGGTATAACTAAAATGGTCCGTAAAAATTACGCGCGGCGTAAACATAGAACCAATTGATTAGTCCTCTCGTATATAACGAAATCTTGAGTATTAAACTATTTGAACATGCGACAGTTTGAGCGGTTTTTCAGTGCTTTGACTCGGTTTAACATTAACGCTTACTCGTCTGACGTTGGAGTCTTTCAAACTAAGCTACACGAACTCTCTAATAAAGACGGTATAAATATTGTTTCGTGTTCTAAGACGCCACTTACTCGACACATCAATTATTCTGCAGGCGCGTCGTTCCTAATCAACTCGACGAAAAATACAAATACGTCAATCGTACAGACCACAAACCCTCTTAACCTATCGTTATCTACCGAGGTTTTTCCTAACCTCGTACTCGTCGATAAACACACGTACTCGTACGACGACATGGTATTGTTGTCCCAAAATGGATCCTATCAAACCCAAGCAGGTTCAGTGGGCTCATTACTCTTTAACTCGACCTTGTCAACAAATTTGTCATTATATTCAACACTAACGCTGTTAACTTTGTTTAACACTAACCGCTAATAGCCTACTATACTTTATGGAACTACTAAGCCCTAAAATCTCGTTACGAAAAATCAAGCCAACATCGGGGGCCTCACGGGCCGTCTTTTTTTACAACAACGACCTACCCCTTCAACTCAGACATAAAAAACTTTTAAGTTTCTATAAATGGAACGCAGGTCGGTCAAAGACTGGTCGAGTTGTCGTTTGGACTAAATCGAAACGTACAACAAAACATAAAATACCCACAATAAACTACAAATTCAGACTAACGTGCTTGGGATTCGTCGCCGGGTTTTTACTAAAACCGCGAACAAACCGACTAACTTCCCTACTTTTCTTATCCTCGGGTTCGGTAACCTACGTACCAACAACCACTAAACATAAGATGTTCCAAATAACCCAGTTTCGAAGCTCCTCCTCAAGAAATACGTACTTGGTGGACCAATTACGCTTCAGTTCTAAACAACTACTTATCCACCAATCCTTTTTTTTAATCAAACACCTACCAAAAAACCAACCGGTTTCTCTCTTAGAGATTCTACCTAATAAAGGGGTACAGTACGCGCGGAGCACAGGTGTATCTGCTCGTATAGTAAAAATGGACTCCCGTGTAAGTACTAGTTTAGTTAAATTACCTTCCGGAGTGAAAAAAGTTTTCTCAACCTACTCTATCGGTTCCGAGGGTTCGGTCGCGCTTCCTGAGAATAAAAAATGAGGAAATAACAGTGCCGGGTTTTACAAAAAATTTGGTAAGAAATCAAAAGTCCGTGGAGTAGCCATGAACCCCGTAGACCACCCCCATGGTGGTAGAGCAAAAGCTATACGATACCAACGTACCCCTTGAGGTAAAACAACAAAATTCAAGTAACTTACATACATTATACTTTATGGGACACCTTTATAACTCCAAACTCACACTTAATAAACAGCTCAAACCTAAATACCTGTCACCGAATATGTGACGTATCATGTACCTAATTAGCTCGAATCCTGTCCACCATACATCTGAAAAGCGTATACGTAGTAGGTCGTCGACCGTGCCAGTAACTTTTGTAGGCTACGAAACATTAATACACTCGGGAAAAAAATGACATAAACGTAAGATAAACAACTGGATGGTCGGTTACAAGTTCGGCGAGTTTACGTGAAACAGGCGGTACGCTCTTTACAAAGCTAAACAGTTACGTAAGAAAAACACTAAGAAAAAATAATTATGAAGTTTGAACACATATTACAGATATACTGAACTAAAGGTTACTTTTTCGGGGGAAAACTATTCTACTTCAATCAAACTTTCAAAGAATTGTTTGAGAATACCCCTGGGCTTGGGCCGAAAACTAAAAGCCTTTTCATTAGTCGATTTGAGTTTGGTTATGCAAGTACACAGTATAAAACAACTGACTTGGTAGACTACCAACGTACAAATCACAAACCACTAGATCGACCTATCAACATTTTATTCTCACAACTACATACAGTAAACAACCAAATACACGAACTTCATAAACTGTCAGTCATAAGGCTTTACCTAATCAAGTCCTACCGAGGTAGATGTCATGCACTAGGTAAACCTGTCCGAGGTCAACGTACATGAGCAAACGGCTGAAACTCCTACAACACAAATAAAACACTCCGTAGTTTTATAAGTGAGACTAAGAAGCTTATAAAGCAGTCAAGCCGTGACGAAAAAATCAACTTTAAAGTAGTTAAAAAAAAGTACGCCTCTAAAAAAAAGAAAAAAACAAACGTTCCAAAAAAAAAGCAACTGCTTTGGTTTTAACGTTATCAATTTAAGCCTTTATTCTTCAAAAAACTAAAAAAACAATTAAACCTTTCAAGTTCCACCCACGCGCGCTGAATTCAGCGACTAAATACTTCGTTATGAACAATCCACAACTATTCAACTTGGTTACTGTAGGCGTCGTCTTGAAACCTTCACTTCAGAAAGCTCTACAAAATTCACTATCACGCCGACTACGTCGCGTATCCAAAAATACAAATACAGGGAGCCGTACAGGTAGAACAGTAGACTACTCACAGGCCCATAGCAACTTTATCCATAATACCTTCCTAAACTATAAAAAGCACTTCACGCGAAACTACCTACCACTAGTAGGTAGAGTACCATCGTTCCATTTAAACGATATCAAGCCTGTACGTTACTGAAAACTTATTGCTGCTATGGACTCGCTAGCTTCTGACTCGGCAAAAATTCTATTCCTAAAAACCTTAAAGAAAGTAACACCTAATTCAACGCTTAAACAGTTGGTCAGGAAAAAACTCCGACTACTTTTTTTAAAAAAAGCAAAACAAGCCTCGGCATCTACATTCAACCGTAGTACACAAACCACAAGCCCCTATAATATAAATACTAAACGCGTACGCTACAACAACGTTTACAGAGTGTTCACAAAGCGTGTACCAACCCCACACTACATACTAAAATGGAAAACGTCCTACCCGCTTATGTTTACAAACAACACGTCTGAGAACAGATCAAAAAAACCTCAACTAGACTTAACCATAAACAACTTCTTACGTCCTCGACTTAATCGAAGGACCCGTCGCATGTCAAAGGTTTTGTTTAAGCGCGTTAAACGTTACAAACTACGTAACTCGCGCCAGAACGTACTGAGTGCACGTACTACTAATTCGACCAGAAAACAAATTAAATGGCTTTCTACTAAAGCAAGACTGCGCCGTAACGTCACCAACGTACAGCCTATAAGAACCAAAAAACACAACAAACCCTTTTCTCCCTACAAGCGTAGGCTTAAACACTACCGAAACGTACCGACCCTATTAACCCTAGGTTGTGCACACGGAGTAGCTTACTACGCTACCAAGGCTGACGGAGGCCACGCAAACAGCCCCCAGAAGAATCACAGACTAAACAAAAAACCTTTAATAGTTACACAAGTTAACCTACGTAACTTGTTCCAAAGCTTTAAAGCCCGTACCTCGGAAACACACAAAACTCTACAAGTTATGAACGCGGTAAGGTGCGACAATTCATCACCTACCGTAATGACGCGCACGGGCAAAAAATTTACCTTTCAAAACACAGGTATGTTTATGAACACCCTAACAATACTTAACCAGCGAAACCCGTTTACTTATAAATTCTTATTTAAGAAGAAAATATTCTCTTTTCTATACCCCAATGAAGTCCGTAACTCACTCATGAACCGGAAAAAAAGAATCACATTTTACAAATTAGTATATAAGATTAAGCACAGAGCAAAAACAAAACCGAGACATGCTCTATCGTCCTTTAACAAATTCTTCCTTAACCATTATAAAAACTCACTCGCAAACAGCACACACAGTCGATCGACAAATAGCTTGTTTCGTCCGTCTGCCATCGATGAACACAGTTTAGCCTACCGAAACTATACACTATCAAAAGACGAAATTATGTACCCCGAAAACTTTAAATACAGGGGCCAGGACTTAAGTTTCCGGTGGTCAGAGGTTAAAATACCTCGAGTTAGGTTCCGTCCAGGCTACCAACGAATGTGGCGTAGAGCCCGTACAGCACTAAAAGAATCTTTAGGCCTCAAATTTGTCTACCAACAGCAATTAACGCGTTACCTAACTCGATTCTACAAAGGCTCTAACCGCTATAATTTCTCACAAGCGGAAATGTCACTAAACCGTGTTGTTATGTACTCTCGACTATTACCAGACAACCCTACCGTAAACACTTTCATGTCACAAAAGCTCATCTACTTAAACGGTAAAGTCGCACTAAGTAACAGCTCCATTCTAGTCCCGAACGACGTAGTACAGTTAATTGTCTCAATGTGATACTATATAACCTACAGGTGAATCTCAAATTGGACCCTTAAACGTCATAAAAAATTCAAAAAACTTGTTTATCGCAAAGGCCTAGCAGGTAGGCAGAAAGTTATGAAGCTAAAAAAACAAAGGAGTTACTACACCCCTAACTGGATCTACCTGGCTCGGTATGACATATCAGATGTTAAACCGTATTTAGAAGTTGATTACTTCACTCTGTCCTCAGTGGTTTTATACGAACCGTTCACTACGCACTATTTCGCACCCGATGAAACCCCCGATTTTAGGCCTACCATTTATCGAATGTACAATTGAAAATATATTACTTAATATTTTATGAAATCATCAACATTTAATTTCTGACAATCACCTTTCCCACAAAACTCTTACTCAGAGCGCAAAATTAAAAACTTCGTTTTGAACTTTGGCCCCCAACACCCAGCCGCACACGGTGTGTTAAGATTAGTCCTACAACTTAGCGGTGAACTCATCGAGCGTGCTGACCCCCATGTAGGTTTCCTCCACCGGGGTACGGAAAAATTAATCGAAAAACGAACGTACCTAAAGTCAGTCCCTTATTTCGACCGTCTCGACTATGTCTCTATGATGACACAGGAGCATGCTTTTTGTATAGCCGTCGAATCTCTACTTAAAACAACATCCCATACAGCACTCTATGTTCAAATTCGTGTACTGTTTGATGAGCTTACAAGGGTACTGAACCACTTACTCGCCTTATCTTGTCATTCGCTAGACGTTGGAAACATGTCACCCGTGTTTTGAGCCTTCGAAGAGCGTGAGCGCCTTATGGAGTTCTATGAACGTGTTTCGGGAGCTCGTATGCATGCCGCGTTCTACCGACCTAACGACTTGGACTGGACTGGGCTTAATCATCAATTCTTCTTAGATGTAGCCCTCTTCGCAAGAGACTGTTTTAAATCCCTTACAGAGATATTTGCGGTACTTACGACAAACGGTATCTGAAAAACACGACTTGTTGGTATCGGTGGCATAAACCTGAACGACGCTATCTCTTATGCCGCGTCGGGTCCTGTAATACGAAGTGTCGGTATTAGAAAAGATATGAGATTCTTGAAATCAGAAACTTACGCGTCTTACTGGTTCCTCTCACTCCATAGCTTCTTAGGTAAACGGGGTGACAGTTACGATAGGTTCTTAATAAGGGTACGTGAAATGTACGAGAGTATTAATATAGTTTTCCAGGTTCTCAGCAACCTAACTAATAGCCGAACCAGTAGTAATAACATTGACTCTAAAAGGGTTGATTTTTTCTCGTTCTTCGACTTCCTTTACCGGTCTAAGAAAAACCAACTTAACAAAAAAACAAAGTATACCTCAATGGAAGGTCTTATACACCACTTCAAGAAATACAGTGAGGGTATAAAAGTACCTAAAGGTTTTGCATATGCCGCCGTTGAGGCCCCTAAAGGTGAATTCGGTGTGGCACTACTCTCTGACGGTACGTCTAAACCCTATCGTTGTAAAATCCGTACACCTGCCTACCATCACATGCACGTTATGCCTCGTATGTTACAAGGTCATTACCTTGCAGACTTAGTTACCGTTCTAGGTTCGCAAGATATCGTATTTGGGGACGTAGACAGATAAACAGTTATATATTATGGACCGCCAAAACCTTTGAAATTCTGTTGATAACTATAAGCGCCAGATATTTATAAAAAACGAAATAAAAAAACGAATTCTACGTTCGGTGGGGTTAAACAAAAACACTACATATACGCGCCGGTACTTGTCTAAATATTACATGTCTAACATGCCTAGATTCTCAACCTGCACCGTCACTAACACAAGATGTGTTTACTCAGGCAGGTCTTGGGGTGTCAATCGTTCGACACTTATGTCACGGTTTGTCAACCGGTCAAAAACGTACAATGCAGAAATACCCGGCTGTAGTAGAGCCAGTTGATAATTCGAGCTTTTTAGTTATACTATAAAAGTTTATATCTTCAGTAGTACTCATTTCAACTTAACAGCACATACGTTCAGTTACCTAAATGAAAACTTATCATGTTTGTTTTACGGAGTCGATGTACTTGCTACACGATACGCGTTCTTTGCAAGCTACCATGACCTATTAGCTGATATCGCAGAAGCCTTTGGTATCTGAGTTGCACTAATGGTCTTAGTTGTTTCTTCTTTAACCGTATTAGTTGCAATTCAACAAACTACATCATTTGCTTGAGAATCATCAAAAACAAGCACCAACAAAACAACCTCAAACACTAACTTAACTGCATATAAAACATTTACTAAGTTTATTAGTAAAAACAACTCTAATCTATAAATTGGAGAACGGCTTCTTGTTATGTAAATATTAACAGGGTTGTGCGCTACGAGACAGGTACACCCCTATTAGTCTATAACTATTGAACCGATAAGGCTGGACGAGAGTAAGCCTTTAAAACGACCCCCCACACAACTATATTTTATGGGACCCTTTGATTGAAACGTACTAACTATCTCACTTTATATTTATAACAGGTTCATTTCACCGCAACTGACTAACTGAGGTGTGTTCGAGTTTTTACACTACGCCCAACACACACTTATGTCACTAGCAGTAAATATGTTCCCTGAGTTTCTATTAAAAACGACCTCTATGGCAGCATTAGTGGTAGCGGCTAAGTTCATAGTCTTGATCGCACTACTAGTCTTCATACGAGGTGGAGTACCTCGTTATAGGTACGACTTTTTAACTAAGATAGGGTGGATAAAATTCCTAAGTTTAGTCTTAGCAGTCTTTTTATCATCACTACTTTTCACATTACTGTTCTAACCTTTAATGGTGTCTGAACGATTATTAAGCATATGAAATACACTACCTGTAAAACTTATAACGAAACTACTGGATGCCTTCATGTTTTACCTTAAATTCCTAACACTTGAACTCGCGTCATCCTCAGTAAAAAACTTCTTCGTATGAAAGTCGGCTAATTTTGCTGATTCTTACTGGTTCCTATATAACGATAAAAGTTCGTTACACGATACCGCAACTATAAAATAACAAATATAAACCACCTTGGAAACTAGCTTAATCGGTAAAGCACTAGATTTTGGGTCTAGCGAGTACGGGTTCGACCCCCGTGTTTCCAACATCCCCTATAACACATACGCTTATGTTGTAAACCATCTTAACCTTGCAGTATCTCGAAAAAAACTTTTTATAAAAATTAAATACACACGCAAAACGTTAGAGTTAGTGAAAGCTTTATTCAAGATAGGTTACGTAAGTAACTACTCTATAATTAAGGCTAATACACCCACGAAGCTGACCAGCAGTTATGCACTCTACGATTCACAAAACACCCATATCTTTATCAACCTCGTCTTTTTTAAAAATACCCCCTTCTTCAAGTCCCTTCGATTGGTCACTACCCCCTCCAAAAAGCACGTGACAACACTAAAAGCACTAAGCGTCATTAACTTGTCCATAAAGTCTTCGGTTTTGATACTATCAACGCCCTACGGTATCGTTGACCACAAAGAAGCGATCAAGATGGGTACTGGCGGTACTATTCTTTGCATAGCGAGCTAAACGTCATACCAGTTTATATATTATGTTTTTCATTAACACTCTATTCCGATCATTACTAACTTCAAAACAGATAAGTAATTTCGCCCTTATAAATATGTCACTCTTCTTCAAATACTTAGTCAATGAGGTTAAAATCCTAAAATTTGCGACAGAATCGTCGTTCATAAAAAAGCACGCAAACGAAACTCAGCCGTTACTGGAGTTTTTTAAAAAAAACTGTTTTTTTAGAGATTACATCTATTTATGGCAACATTGATCTAAAGCCGAGACGGGGGTAGAGTTAGGGGGTGCAAACCACCGACGCTTTGAATCCACCCAGCAAGCGCTAAGCGTGCAACTAACACAAACGACAAATAACATGCTATCTACTAACTTAATTACAAGCCTCCTAAAAAATTTTAACACGGTATATAGCGGGGGTAATACGTTACGTACCAACCTACTATGATCGAAATTTGTCGCATATGTCTCTGCAGCTTTCCACAAATCTTTTAGCTTCGGTTTCTTTTACATACAAGGGTTCGCGTTCATCTTATTCATCGATGCATGCCTAACAGATGATGAGCCTTTATGGGAGCCCATCGAGTGAAGTTTAGTACAGACCTGGATTCTTTTTATATTCTCATTTGCGTGAATTGCAGAAAACTTGATCGTAAGTCGTTACGGTAGTTATACCGGTAGAGATAAACGTGTATGACTTTCATGGTACAAAACCTTTTGGTTAATAGAGGGTTACTACGTTATAAATTACGGTGTCGCTTGTGTGTTTGTGATAATACCCTTTTACTTCGAGACTAACTACAATCTGTCTTTTGTTTACTCCTGGTGACACTGGTATTCTCGAGTATTCTTCTTTAAGTTCATTTCTATTTTTACCATAATTCTTTTCATCTCGTACTACTTACAGATGAGCGTTCGTTGGTTAAATTGGAAGAAAGGGTTAATATTAATACTCTTGATTAATATATTTCTATCGTACCTAATATATACGCAATTTATAATGACATTCTTCGGTTATTTTACGGACCCGACATGGTACCAAAAAACTCGACCAGTTGACTATATACAGTTAAGCCACGAACCAGCTCGTTGAGGCTGAGGTTCGGCTAAAAAAGACCATTTCACGTACCACAACGTAAAAACCGTCTTCTGATTTAAAAATGACGGTCCTTTCGCCGCCTCGTTCTTATTCTTCCAAATGTTCTTATTTGTTTGTATCTTCATGTTATATATCTACTGGATAACCCTATTTCGCCGAGTATACGCTATGAAGGAGATCCCATTAACTTATACGACGTACTGTGTATCGTCCTTAAAGCAGTTCTTTTACTTTTTCCTGATGTTTTACATAATGATTTTTCTAAGTTACATATTTAATTACTCAAGATTCCCCATCGAGTTTTTATGAACTCTTGACACCCAGTCTTGATTATCCAATTTCCTTTCGATATTAGTCGCCTACCCGTCTTTCCTACTATCGATCTTCATGTAAACTATTTCCTTCCTTACTGTGTACAAATGTTATTCGTAAAAGCTGCAAAAGTCGTCGCACTAAGTTTAGTCTTTATGCCTTTAACCGGATGTGCTATTGCCACCGGTTTAATCTTTGCATCTCTACTTAAAAGTATGTCATACGCTCCTGACTATGAAGAAACTTTATTCAATTACGCAGCCTTAGGTTTCGCTTTCGTTGAAAGTTTCTCATTCTTATTATTCTTCGTTGCCTTAGGTATCTTCGCAATGTAGTAACAAACCTTAGCGTTTATTTGTTAATTTGGGAAATATGGGAAATCCTGTAAGTACACGCCTTGGGGTAAATCAATTTTGGTATAAACACTGATACACAGACTCATCAAAGTCTTTAGAGCTCAAACAGGATGATGCGTTAGAAAAGTTAATAGCGTTTTACCTACAATATGGTCTAAGCTTCCAAACTAACCCATTTCTCCACGAATATTGGTACAGGAAAAATATAAAAGCAGTCCGTATAGTTACGCAAAGTAAAAACAATAGTCGCTTCTTTCGTAGATTCTTTTACACGAACGATACTTTAGGTATCGAACACTCATACTTAATACGAAATAAAACGCCTGAGTATTTTCCTATGCGTACATGAGTCTTCAAGTACGCTGGCTGAGTAATCTTCAGTGTGCAGTGGTTTAAGCCTCTGAAAGTAAAGTCACCTCACAAATTCACCGCGCGGTCTTCGAGCTACGTAGGTTCAGTTGCGAAGCCTACACCTAACGTACTTTTAAGCAAACGTATCAAACTTATGTTACTATTGTTACACAGTACGGGTAAAAACTCGTACCGATTTTAACAAAACACTAGTTAATTATTTTACTATATTAATTGTTATTAATACGGTAGTTATCAAGTCCATATTTATAACCAAAAATATTGAGCACCACATCGAAAGACACTATGAAATTGAGTCTGATAAAAACTACTTACTACAAGAACTCGAAGTCGAGGGAGAGTTCTACGAAGACCGACTTGACCACTGCCTAGACATCACAGAGTCTAACGACTTCACGGAGATACTCCTAGACCACTATGGTGAGCACGAGGCTATTGATGACTTCGAATACCTCAAAGAGCGAACGTTCACTTCCTTCTTCCGTGATAATCTTATTGACGTACCCCGCTGCTTTAGAAAAACAAAGTCGGTCCGACGTCCCATAAATCAAGTCGACCTCCTAAAACTAAATAACTATTTAATGCGTGACGGTAAAAGGCTTAAAGTTTTCGGTGCACTCTCCAAAACCCTTCTTACACTAACGAACGATCAAAAATCAAATGGCCTCAAGACATACCAAACCCCGCTACATTGACGGAATATATATCTAACGTTTAACTATATGACGTATGTAAACGCAACACATAAATCCCTACCTGCAGTAAAAGAACAGTTAACTACTTTTGGTCATACCATGATACCTGTAGGTAAATATATCGAAGATGAGTGGAACCTTAATACACTCGTATTTAAGAACATATACCAAATGCTCCCATTATTTTCATTCTACATATACAAAGTAGACAAAAAAATCTTTAAAAATACCCGAGGTAAGTCAGGTAAATTTACATTTATTTGAAAGTACGTCGCACCATATAAGCGACTAATGCTTGTTATGCATTGACTCCTAAAAGAGCTACGCGTAAAACCTGGGAGGTCTTTACAGGACCGTTTAGACGCAACGTTTAGGACGCTCCTCTCGTCGCCGGAAAAAACCTGGATATGACGCGTTCGTAAGTTCTCACATAACTACGTGTACCGTAATTCACGAAAAACGTTAGCAGAATCATATAGAACAGTTACTAAATAGTATCTTTATGATGTGGCATGGTGTAAAACAAAATAAAACAAACTCAATAATTCGCAAATCAAAACATAAAGTCAATAAAGCTATAGCGAAGTACTCGTGGGATATACGGCAATCCACGCAAATGAATAAGCAAACGTTCTATTTCTATAAACCGTCGGGGTGAGACGCGTTACTATTCCGAAATAAACACACAGGTAATAAGATCATCTTCTTCTACTCTAACCAGTACTACTTCAAACTCAGCTTACCTTTAACACTCTCACACACTACTTACGATCCAAACGTCAGTTGTTTTACCGTACACACCTTGTACGTTAACAATAATTACAGGATGTTCTTAAACCAATTAAACCTAGTATTCAGTGCGTTTTACCGACCCTTTTTTCGCAAAGTTAAATTCAAAGGTAAAGGCTATTATATTTATAAAAATAAGAGGAACACTATTACGCCACAATTCGGTTACTCACACAGACTTTATCTATACTCGTATTTCGTATCTGTAAAGTTTTTAAGTAAAACGAGTGTATTTGTATTTGGGCTCTTAAAAAACGACGTAATAAAGACGACGCTTGGCATCAAATCTATGAGGCCTATCAACATATTTACAGGTCGTGGTGTGCGTTTTTCGCGTGAAGTAGTTTACAAGAAAGTTGGAAAAGTAAGCTCCTACCGTTAACCATATGCTTTGAACATCTATCAACTCCAAACTAAGACACTTATGAAAAATAGTCCTTACCTACGTAGCATATGAATCAAACATATCTATAACCGTATCATACTTAAACTACCTTCCCGTAGTAGCACTACCTATCTTCTTAGGCCTTTACATTTAACTACACACACTATAATATTTTATCGGAGATTTTGAAGTTTTTTTAGCAACGATATCAGTAGCCATACTCGCTGTACTTGTGTACAACGTAATCACTATACTCTCATTTAAAGATTTACTCCGTAAATTTGGTTTTATGAAAAACAGTCGCCGTGATTTTTACGAATGTGGGTTTAAACCCCAAAATCAACGACCAATTAAGGTGTCCATACAGTTCTTACTAATTTGTGTATTTTTCCTCCTATACGATATAGAGTTAGTATTCTTATTCCCATTTGTCTCCGGGTACACATTTACGGGTCTCTACGACCTTCTATTATTAACGCTGTTCTTTACAGTACTATTCGTAAGTTTAAATATTGACTACGAACGTCACGCTTTGTACTGGCAAGAATAAACACACAACCATATTTTATGTTAGAAGGAAGAAGTTTTAGAAAAGCCTTATGAGGGTATCACCCAAGTTTCCAAAATATCGACGTAGTAACAAACTGAAGTTGAAACTTAGTTTCGTTATCATCAATGATTTTTTCATACTTAAATTTTTTTGTAAATAGACTAGTACTACCATTCTCAAGTGTCACTTCGATTATCGGTTTTATGCTATTTTTGTCCATTTTAATGCAACTACTATCTGGTTTTTTCCTCGGGTGATACTATATCCCTGAGCCCGGACTTGTCGTCGAACTCCGTGAAGAAATGTTCAATGATACCCGTTTTGGTGCTGAAGTCTTTTACATGCATGTAAGAGGTGTAGACACTTTAATGGTACTATCTTATATGCATATCCTCAAAAAAATCTACCTCAAAAATTACGTTACCTCAGAATCCGATGGATGGATGCTTGGTGGTTACGCTTTTTTCTGGTTCCATTATATTATTGCACTCGGTATTTCACTAAGTGCTTCCCACCTAAGTGATTTAACCTTAACAATTATTGCTAACATTTTCTGATCTGTATTTAACAATATCTATAAAACATATTATATTATATTTACGAATAAGCACTTAAATGTTGATCAACTAACAAGGCTCATGATCTTACATTACTTTACCCCCTGGTACTACTTGTACCTCGTTAAATTACACGTATTATTCTGTCACGAATCTTGAGATACGGACAGTGGTGAAAACGTTTACGAAGATAAATCCGGTTCATATGTTTCATGGTTCTACGATGCTTTCTTAAAAGAAATTCAAGATGCATGGTACTGGACCTTATATGTCTTCGTTTATTTCTTCTTACATCATTTCAACGGAGCTACTGTAAATTACTTTTTCTTCGAGAGATGGAATATCTCTGAACTCGATGAAGTTAGATTCTACGGAGTCGCACCTCATTGGTACTTTAGACCACTAATGGGAATTCTCGTTATCTCACCTACCCATTATGAAGGACTAATGTGGATGGGACTATTCTTTATTCTACTAGCCTTCTTACCTATCTTCTACAATTTCTACAATGTATACCATAAATATGTTGCTACTATCCCAATGCAAAATTCACTTTTACAAACTAGTTTCTTTATCTTTTTTATGATGTCTTTATACTGTACTGCTAGTATGTTACCCTGTGGACGTTACTACTACGAACCTGAAGGAGGTTACGTCGGAAATCCTTGAGTCAAATTCTCATATCAATTTGTCTACTTATACCTTGGTTGGTTTGTACATCACCTTGACTTATTTGACCACTATATTTTCCAATTCAGTCAAACCTTTATTCGTAAATGTAGTTCATACTCCCTACGTACTTTAGTCCTAAGAAAAGCTGCGTCTAAAAAAACCAGCTCAAGAAAAGCTTTTGCTAAGTGGTAATACCAGTATTCAAAACATGTTTACTTATGATAACAAACTTAAAACATGTACTTGACTCGACTACGTCAATCGTTTTTACTAAAAACTTTAAAGAGGTGTATACCGTATTTTGGGATAAATTTATTGGCAGGTCGTTATTCTTAACGACTTTCTATACACGAAGTGAGAACATGTGGCAGGACGGGTTCCTGTTCGACTTCCTACAAAAAAAAACAGCAGACGCTTGAGTTCGACGTTTCGTCATCTACACAGGATTTCTTTTTAGTGAGAGGTTGGTGTTTGACTCGGTCGTAAGGCTTTATCTAGACAACCTAATATGACCTGGGCATGATAAGAGTATTTTCGAAACCAGCAACGTTTCAGAGATGCTAACGTCTATTCTATTTCTACTATTAACACTCTGGTTACTCGTATTTACTGTATACCTTTTTACTCTACTATAGAATAATTTAAGATTTTGCACGAAGCCGCCCTATTATCTTCATTACTAGTTGTTTTACTAACCCTTTTCGTTGTACTTACTGAGCGTAAGTTACTAGCTTTTGCTCAACGTCGTATGGGTCCTACATTAATGGGACGTAATGGTGCGTTCCAGATCCTAGCCGACCTCTTTAAAATGTTGACCAAGGAGATATTCCTAATCCCGAGACCTGCAACAGTCATGGCTCCTATTTTCCTATCCCTAACGTTCGCAACACAGCTACTATTTTCTCTTAACTTTGTATGAGGCCCTAGCATGTTCCTCGTTGACTCAGTCGACTCTATGATCTTATACCATCTAATACTAATCCTATTATCTAATATTTTCTTTTCTATCGTTGGACTACTCAGCCAGTCGCGATATGCAATTATTAGTACAGTAAGGGGTTTAGTACACATGATATCCCTTGATATTTTTATTACGGTTTTATACTCACTACTCGTCTTTAGTTCACAATCGGCAAATTTCCACGACTTCGTAACCAATCAAACAGGTTACTGGTACTTGATTATATACGCACCTGCTGCATCGGGGTTCGTCGTGGTCCTTTTCCTAGAGTCAAAAAGGGCACCCTTCGATCACGCTGAAACAGAATCCGAAGTTGTCGCAGGTTACGCTACTGAGTACAACGGTCCAATGCTTCTCATGATCTTCCTTGCCGAGTATTTACATCTGATTATATCTGCTATACACTTCACACTATTTTTCGCAGGTGGTTGACTCGGTTTCGAGCTCATGTCTATTTTACCCCCCTTCTTCGCCGCCTACCACGACGCAAACTTTTACAGTATTTCCTTTAGTAACTTATTAGTTTAGTACAAATGTTATTCGCATGGTGCAAACACTTACTAGGTCAAACCTACTTTACTCATTATAAACAGTATAACACCTTTAATATACCCGTCGATCACCTCGTCGACTGATACTTAATTTTTATATAATATACACGACCGGGGTTATCGGACTATCGTATACATACCTTACTCACTTACATGAGCACGCAACGAACACCTTTATGAATATAAGTGATATGTCCTCGCGGCTATTCACCAACGACTTCTTTATAAACTCACTATACGTACTTTGAACAAGCTTCTGGTACATACCCCTGTTTATTACAATACTACTTTTACTCTTTACGACGCAATCGTCGTCACATAGCCGAATTGGGACTCTACTTTGCTTGGCACTAACACTCTACTCGCTTAATATGCACTATCAAAATCTAAACCCACACCTCTTCCTTAACGATACTATGGGTGAAAGTTTTAATGTACTCCTATCGAACAGCATCAATAAATTCCACCCCGCACTGTTTTACTTATCCTTGTTACTTATCGTGATGTTACGGCCGTATACGCTACCTAAAACAAAACTACTATACGCTAAGCCGTTCGTAACATTGTACCTGTCTTACTACACGAGTAAGTCAATACCGGTTATTATATTTACATTATCTCTAGGTAGTTGGTGGGCCCTACAAGAAGGTTCGTGAGGTGGTTGATGGAATTGGGACCCCTCCGAGGTTTTTGGTCTCATGATCATGCTTTTACACCTTAACACCGTACATAAACAACATGTAACCGGTCGGTACACTGAATATCATCTGTATTTAAGTGTTTTATGGAAACTCGCATTACTTGTATATGTATTCATACAGTTCAACTTTGATCTTGTCTCACACAATTTCGGGACGCGAGTGGATCAATTTATCGATAGTTCGCATAACTTCCTAATCCTTTTACTTTTAATTACTCTGTCGTTATACACAGCTTTTAGGCGTTACCAACTACTTACATTAACAACTACCGTAGCCTCGCGACTTACCTTGCAACTACCTCGAGTAAATTGACAACTTACCCTGTACTCACTTACTTTATTTGTTCTAGTCTCAAGCTTCACGTTACTAATCAATGACTTCTTTTGGAAAATACTACAAGTAAACGTACTCAACACGACACAATTAACTTACTATTTTGCGGCAACAACTATAACGCTTCTTGTTATGCGGTCATGATGCCCAAACCTAGGGCTTATGAGTGTCACTCTCTTCTTCAAGTTAACAGTCTTAGAGTTACTATTACTTAACATATCTTTGCACACGACGCTTGTATCTCTATTCCATTCAGGGCTAGTAACCCTCCTCTGTAGTATGGCAAACGAGTTTAACCACACAGTCAGTTTATGAACTTTCATACCAAACTCAGCTTCCCTAACGCGGTCCAGCCTCGTTAGTGACATATTTCATAACTCGATTAGTCTTAACAATTTCTTTGTCGAGTACACCAGCCCGATACTGTCAAATAGTTTAGCACCTGAATGGTTTTGGAACATTGTGTGGTCATCTTCATCCGTTGAAAACCACAGCTTCACGCACCCCACTTCTGCGTACTACTCAAGCCAAGAACTATACTCGGGTACAGACTTAACGCCATACCTAATAACTGTAACTGATGCTGCCGTAATAGCCACGGCTTTTTTATATGCAGTACTCTTTATATACTTGGTGAAACTAGTCTCACTAAAATACAAAATCGCGTTATAATAAAATTTAATTACCTCATTTAGGAAGAAATAATAGTATTAAATTTAAAACGTAATTTATCATAAGCTTTGTAGTACAGAATTTCTATTCTACCCCATTCTTGCCCAAAACCCAACGGTACAACAACTTAGTTATCTCTATGAACACGAAGCTGCTCTACATTTTTATAAAAAATAACGTATTAGTATCAAGTAATAGTAACCACGTACTAAAAACTCTACCGTTCACGTCCTTCCTTTTCTGGAAGTTTTTTACCAAAACCTTTTTTGCTTTTATAAAAACAGTTTACACGCGAAACATGGGTATAATGACCATTAACCTGACGAAAAGTTTTCTATATAAAACCTTTACGGACGTAGACAGCTTACTTCTCTCTAAACATCAACAGGTTAAGTCTAACACACAGAAGTATTCCTTACACTCAGTTAAATACTTACAACCTATAACAATAATCTCGTTTGCATTTCAGAAAAAAACATACGATACGCTTATGCTGTACATTATGTTCTTGTTGGTCGATAACTACTCGTCAAACAAGAATTCTTTTAAATTATACTATAGCTTTCTACTCAAGACCCCTAATTTCACACTATACCCATTCCTTAACCTATTCTATTTTAAACTCCGACAATTCTAAACTACCTATGAGTTTAACGTTTAGTAATGACTTTGTTACACGGACTGATTTCTTTCGCACCTGTTGCTTTAATAGCACACTGTTTATTTATTTTTCTATTCAAAAGATGATTAGGTCCTATAGGTACGTTTTATGCCTCGCTGATGTCCTTCTCTTTCGTACTTTTCTTCTCCCTGAGCGAGTTGTACCAAATACTCTTACACGGTAATTATACGTTTGTCGACTTTGGTCGTTGGTTTTTCTGTTTAGACTTAATTGACTCACACCTAGTATTTTGTATTGATAGCCTATCCTTAGTCGCTTCGTCATTAGTACTCACTCTTACTATGTTTGCATTATATTTCGGGGTTGAATACATGTATAGGGAAGCCTTTATTAATCGATTATTATATTTATTAAATCTATTTGCCACAAGTGTTGTATTCTTATTTTACTGCTACGACTATTTTCTTATTCTATTCGCATGAGAGTGTATAGGTCTATTCTCGTTCTTGTTAGTAAATTTCTATTCTACTCGTATTTATACAATTAAAGCAGCACTTAAAACTTTTGTATTTTCTCGTATTAGTGATATGTTTATGTTCTTTTCCTTCTTACTGACCATCAATACCTTTAACACGACTGACTTGTCACTCATTTTTATACAAACACCATTCCTAGCCTTCCATTACATATTTATTGGTGACACTGCTATACATTTTATTACCCTGTTCTCATTTTGTTTAGTAACCTCCGGTGGTATTAAAGCGGCCCAGTTCTTCTTTCATGTATGGCTACCTGACGCCATGGAAGCACCTACACCAGCGTCAGCGTTAATCCACTCATCAACATTAGTTGTCGCTGGTGTCTTTCTAGTAATCCGGTTCTCGATATTATTTGAGTTCACGGTCTTTACTAATTATTACCTAGTCCTTCTAGGTGCATTGACATTATCATTCGGTGCTATTACTGCTACGTTTCAAAACGACATCAAAAAACTAGTTGCTTATTCAACGATCAGTCAAATAGGTTATCTTATTTGTGGTTGTGGTTTTTGTTGTTACGAGGAAGTACTTATCTACCTTATTATCCACGCACTAAATAAAGCGTTTCTGTTTGTCCTCGTTGGTTATACCGTACACTTTTTTAGCGGTAACACAGACATGCGTCAAATGGGAGGGGCTTATTTATACTCATTTGACATCGCTGCACTACTCTTTGGTGTATGTTTTAATTTAGCAGGGTTACCTTACAGTGCCGGCTTCTTAGGTAAAGAATTCCTACTCTTTCAAGTACTACGTGACGATTTTATCTCACTCTTCGTTAGAGGTTGCTGACTTGTTAGTTTCTTTTTCACCCCCATTTATATGTTCGTCTTAGTATTCTTGGTAATGTTCGGTCCTAAGAAAGGTTCCGTAGTTGCATACGTATCCGCATGAGACTTCAACTTTTTAAAACACAGTCAAGCAATTGTACACTATATTGGGTCTACGTCTGCAAACAGTTTACTACACTCACTTAAGTACAGGTTCCATTTCACCACAGTAACCTCTCGCTCAACAAGTTACTTCTTATTCTCGTTTTGACTATTCTTCTTCTTCTACGGTGAAACACTATTACTAGTCGTCTTTAACTACTCAACACCTATAGATACAATAACCTCATCATCCTTTTTTACCATTAAGCAACACATTATCTTCTTTTTAACAACAACCTCTTCTCAGTTAACTTCACATATCAACTTTTATATATACTTTTTAACATCATGTGCATTCATGTACTTAATCAACTTAAATTACAGCTACAATTATAACTACTTTAGGCAAAGCACTATCAACTCTGGGTTAATACTCTCAACCGTGCTTATCACTTATATCATCATGTAGTACAGTATGGTAGGTATAGCTCAATAGGTAGAGCAACAGGTTGTGGGCCTGGAGGTTGAAGGTTCGACTCCTTCTATTTACCCTATTTTTAGTAAATGAGCTATTGAAACAAATAAAGAAAAACCTTTACTACTTAAACTCCATTGGGCATCCGTATATCTTAGTATACTTAAGTGTTCCATGCCCGACGCGTACCTGATGTACGCTAAACACGGTTACACGTTCAAACTAAGGCCTATTGCGTTATTACCCGACTTCATCAAATCTAGTACGCAAGTAAATAACCCCCTTTACACTAACTTTTTAGAGAGTAAGTTTAAAACTGGCCTTAAGAAACATCATACTATACGTCAGTCGGTGATAGGGAGCATTACAAAACCGATAACCTCGGTACCTAGTATCACAAATATAAAACTATTACTATCTTTCAAGTCTTACTTACGACTAAATACCGCGTCAGCGTCAACCATTACAATACCACACTTTTCATTTAAATACTTCTACCTAGGCTACCGTAGGGGCGGTGTCGCACTACTTAACGTAAATAAATTCTTCACACGTTGAAAAGATGTGTATTACCTCATGTTTAATCTATTCTACTATGAGTTAGATTTACTTACCTTTGGTACATCGTTTTTTAAAAACGAAATACTCTCAATTAATTGACAATCAATGTCTAGATTTAAATTTATGTGGCGTTATACACGCCCCTTCTTTGCACTCCGACCAAATAAAATCACGACGTATGGGGACTTTGTTTTTTATAGGTTAAACCTCTTAGGTCTTCGCGTCGGTCTTATCATCGACGTACTTTATCACAGTAAAACCATCTACTACTTACACAGGTCTGGGTTTTATACCGTAGGCTTGGTCCCAGTAAACTATAATATCAATTCGGTAAGTTTTGCAATACCATCTACTTCCGATAGCCTACTTACTCAGGTTTTCTTCCTAAGGTTTACGACCCTAATACAACAGAATACAGCAGCACTTCGGTTTAAATCAACACATTCGCTGTGACTAGCTAACTAATAACAGTATAAATGTCAAAAAGAACCAATTTTATGAAAACAAAACAATTATGGGCAAAAAAAACAAAGCATACAAATTGTAAAGTCATGTCACACCACCAGGTAGCTAATGCCTCAACACACAACTCACAGTTAACGCTTACTACTAACTACCGAAAACCCCTCAACCATTTTGGTAATATAATCATTAACCTAAACTGGTTATCCTACGTGGGTGTAAATACATACAACCCTCAAACTTACGTCCGTACTTATCTACTCCTATGCTCTTATAAACCCTCTCAACTAAGAACTTCTCCAACACTTCCACGAAATAAAACATTCCGAAACCTACTTAAACTTCTTTAAGAAGGGGGACATAGCTCAATGGTAGAGCAGTAGACTTTTAATCTATTTGTTGTGGGTTCGAATCCCACTGTTCTCAACCTACTTTATGAGACAACCTAACCACATAATACTCGACTTTGAAAGCAACAAATCGTTAAACTCTTCAAACTATTGAGCATTAACTTACTTAGCCAATACTAAAGCAACACCTGCAGTAGTGAGCAACCTCGATATTCATAAAAAATACCAACAAGACCTATTTATGTACAGCGAAACGCCCTTACTTAAAACACAACAGAAATTCACCATTAAGGCGAATAACTTACACGATGCTGATTTTCTAAGATCATGAGAGAAAGAGGGTCTGACTAAGATGTTTAAACCATCCTCAACCTCAAATACAAAAGCATCGAAGTACTTACTAAAGTATTCACAGCATAAAGGGCGAGATGCCTACATGTACATTAACTTATCATCCGACCAGTACTCACAACGACACCTAAAATACTTAATGTCGCGCTACCAACAACTTAACACGGTATACGGGGATTCTCAATTAAACACATGGTTCAACACAGTCAACATAAACTTTCTCCGTAAGGAGCGTCTGTATACGAAGCTAAAGTACTCAAGGTCTCCCGCATTTGATATAGTATCTGGTGGGGCAGCAGCACTACTTGCTGCATTTTTCGGTTTCTTAATTTCTGAAAAGTTTGGTTATGAGCTCGTTGATTCTGGAGATTTCTACTACCTGTTCATGTATATAGTCTTTATTGCATTTTCAGTACGACCATTACTAATCGTTTCCGACGCATCAAAAGGCTTCTGGAGTACATTTAGCCTAAAACGCGTTTCACTCTTCTACGTAAATATAACCCAACTACTTTTAAAAAAGTTGAAATAATTTATATATCTAGTGAGTCCCTACATATATACCTCCCGACGGGTACGTAAAATAGTGTTTTATTTATATGACAGAGTAGATCGTAGAATGTAATTATACGATCGAATATAGGAGAGTCAACTTCTAAGGCTACAACACTTAGTTTCGATAGTGAACAGTATTGTGAATGAAGGGGTGAAAATTTATCAGCATGAGAAGTGAAAAATCTACTGAAACTTAATGTATATACTGTTAGTGCATCAGCTATAACGTACCTTTTGCATAATGGGCTAGCGAGTTAATATGTATAGCAAGCTTAAATCTTTGTAGGCGTAGGTAATTCGATCAAAGTTATACTTATTAGACCCGAAACTAATCGATCTAATTATGGACAGGCTGAGGGTATACCTGAGGGCCGAACCCGTGACTGTTGCATTAGTCTGGGATGATCTGTAATTAGGGGTGAAAGGCCATTCAAGATTAGTGATAGCTGGTTCTCCACGAAAATTATCTTAGTAACGAGTATGTGATTTTTTAGTTAAGGTAAAGTTATCTTTAAGTACGGTGATAGAATATTCGACCATATTTCGAGAAACTAATAATGTAATTAAAATTATACATATATTTAGACGTATTCGCGCAAAGGTGATACGTCAAGAGGGAAACAGCCCAGACCGGTAG
>TARA_B110000259_G_scaffold188485_1_pt1 | contig 29543 bp, 34 predicted proteins | sample TARA_B110000259 | Tara Oceans TARA_B110000259 (sample SAMEA4397649) | marine metagenome | biome: Polar Biome; feature: [SRF] surface water layer (ENVO:00010504); material: water (ENVO:00002006), including particulate matter (ENVO:01000060) such as... | depth 5 m | reverse complement strand
TGTATCAGAATATATTCTTACCCAACATTGCTTATTTACTGTAACTTTTTGTAATGCGAATGATTTACCTAATGTTGCGTATTGAACTGAAGCGGAAGCGCCATCTGCAATTGATGAAGTTGTTTCTGCTTCCGATACTCTTGATGCACCACCACCACCGCTTATTGTTGTAAACGCAAATGCGCCTGAACCGTCTGTAGTTAGTACTTGCCCGTTAGTTCCATCTGAACCTACATCACTCAATCCAAGTAAAGTTGTTGAACCACTTGCTGCAGCAACCCAATCGTAATCAGAACCTGTCCACGATAATACTTCGTTATTTGCTGCAGAACTTATATTTAAGTGAGCGTTAACATCTGCGTTAGCGTATTGTGTAATCGTAGATGATAGTACACCAGCAGAACCAGATAAACCAGTACCAGCGATCGCTTCAACTAAATCAACTATAGTTTCTTTCTTAGAAGTACTTGAGTCGTTGTTATCTATAAAACCAATACTATCAGATGCAACATCAATAACACCTGCGTTTAAACTATTAAGGTCAGTACCACCGCCTCCGCCACCACCTGCACTTGCTATAGTAACAGTATCAGATGAACTATTTGCTGTAAGCGTGATATTTGCACCAGCTATAAGATTTAATGTGTCTGTTGCAGAATCAGCTACTATATTAATTCCACCGATAGCAATTGTTTTAAACGAATCACCTGCGGAACCGCCTGTTGCATCTGCTACCCAAGCGTAATCAGTACCGTTCCAACTTAATATTTGATCTGCTGATGCGCCCGAAACATTTAAGTGAGTATCAACGTCTGCATTTGCGTATGAACCACTACCACCAGATTGAGCAGCCCAAGTATAAGTTCCGTCTGCATTTGTTTTAAGAACATAATCAGCTGTTTCGGTATTGGTGATATTAGCTAAATAAACATGTTTGCTTAGAGGATCTACATAATTGAGAATTGGCCCTGCTGAAGCATCGGAAAGCAATCTTCTCCAATCACCGTGAGCATAATATAATGAGCCGGTATCATGTGTATGAGCGACAGCGCCGTGGTATGTGCTTGCTGCCGGTAAGTCAGCATATAGAGAATAATAAAATGATATTTTATGAGGTTTATTATATAGATCTAAGTTACCCGAACTATCGAATAAATCTATAAGCGTATTACCGGTAGTACCGCTATTGCTGTATATCTCATTAAAGTTATCGTTGACTTTATCGAACGCAATTCTTAATGGATCGCCTGACCCATCATTAGCACTTGCGCCGATCCCTATTGTTTGCTTGGCCATAGCATTTTATCCTTTAAATTCTTATTTGAATATTTATTATATTGGTTCGTGATCTGATGTAACATAAGTACTATCAACAGTAAAGTTTGTGACTGAAGCTTCAAGTGTAGCTGTGTTAGCTAAATCTAGAGCTGAACCGTATCCATCATCGTTAAAGAACCTGATGAATCTTGGTTTTGTTGTACCAGTGTTTTCGTATTTGTAAATGAAGTCACCAAACATTTTAGTACCAGCAAGGTGTACATTCTCTTTAAGTAATTTTTCGTATCTACTCTTATCAAGCGTAGATTTAATTTGGTATGAATATTCTTGGTAGAAATTACTATCTTGTATTCTCATTCCTGCACTAGAGTATTTTACTTCTGGAACAACGCTATACAAATTAGGATATGAACTATACCACCATTGTGCTTGCAAACTTGGAACTACTATATTATTCCATCTATTTACTGTGGCCACATCTGCTTTTTTCCCTTCTAAATAAAGGAATTGTAAAGCATCGGCTGACGTAATAGAACTACCAGACTGGTTCATATCTAAATAAGCAAATCCATCTGAAGCTATCGATTCGCCCCAGGCGGTAAAGTCGGCTGGTGTAGTACTAACACCTACTGCAACTCTTGTTGCTTGAGTACTAAAGTCTGCTGTTGGTAATATTAGATTTGCATCAGTAACTGGTTGAACAATATAACCATCAATATGTGAAGTATAATCTTTCCAATAACCTTTATTTCTACCTTGAGTGTTAGCTGCAATTGTACCAAAAGCTAATTCTCTAGTAATGTCGTCTGGATCAACAAGTGTTCCAGTGTCACCATCGAGATAAGAAAAACCTGAGTTATTAATAGCTACTGTATCAATATATCCTGTTTCATAATCCACATTAGCGTCTATTATAGCATTATCACCGAATATTTTAGTACTATTATAATCAAGCGAAACACCTTCAACAACATATTGGTCAAGATTACTACGTGTAACGTTATTAACACCCGAGAATCCATACCAAGTATTTGGTATTATCGTTATAGTACCTGCATCAGCATCCTTAGATATAACAACTCCGGTTGCTGATGTATTAGATTCAGTAATAGTTTCTTGTAATTCAAAGAAAGAAACATCAGGCTTATTAACTAAACGAATGATCTGATTTTTCTTATTAAATTTTGTAATAAAATTGTCTTTAGCTTTAGCAAAGATATCGAAATTATATCCTTTACCTGGATTAACATTTGCAAATCCAGTAATTGTACCAATTTCAACAGCTTGAATATCAAACGCGTCTGATAATACTGTGTAAATATTTGGAGCAGCAGCTGTGCCCGACATATTAGTTGCGCCACTATTATAATCACTTATGTTTGCATCACCAGTTACACCTGCAGCTATATCTGTTAGGTGAACTTGAATACCTAAAAACGGCTGAATTAAATCTGTAATTAACGGAACTGCTTGTGTATTTGATAATATAGCAGTAACGTGTGTACTAGCATCTGGTGGACTACCGTCTGGATAAAGTATACCAGGAGATGGAATTACTGGTGTTCCTGAAACATCGCGCTGAATACCTAGTGCTTTTAAATCGATGTTTGGACTACGATCAACTGTACTAATAGCATATGTTTGACTAAATGATCCAGTCGTTCTTTTAACACCAATACTTCTTGCGTTGGTTCCAACTACAAATCCTTCATTACCTTGAGTGTCTCGTAGTACTTCACCGTAAGTAAATACCGTTTCGTCACTGATCGCTCTTTGAATAGCTTGGTCTGATACTATAAGAGATGTATTAGCAACTGTATATCCGAAACCACCATCTATAATATCATAAGCAGCAACACTATCTGTTTCTTTAGATACTGTAACAACTATACCTTCACCACCAGCTCCTGATGTTGTTCCTTTAACATTGAATATATCGCCAGGTTTATTATTAGGTAATTTCTTTGCATCAGGTCCGCCTGTAGGATCTACAGCGAATTCAGTTAAGGAACCGTTTAAACGACCGAAAGTAACAAGTTCGCCTTTAATATTAGTATAGATATCGTCGTACTTTACAAACTTACCTTGAACATTGTCAAGGTAAATGATTGGTGTGTAAATACCATTAATTAATATAGAATTAATTTTAGTTACTGAAGCAACTGCTTTGGATATACTACCAGTAATATTTTTCGATATAAGATCAGCATATGAATATTGTATGTTTGATTTACTTAAAAATTGATTAGTGTTTGGAAACATCTGAAGGAATGTACCAGTTTTCCATTCTGAATTAGATGGCTTAAGCATCTTAGACGACGGATAAACAATATCAATATCATATTCGTTGTAGAATATAGAAAAGAATAATTCAATACCAGCTTTAGTACCCTTTCTTCTATAAAGGTCTAATATATTCTTAACAAGGAAAGGTACCATCTCTTGCTTTAATTCTAAATCAGCTAGATATTTCTTTTGGAAAAAGATAAGTATTGATTTTATTGTTGTATCAACATCTTTATAATCGTAGAAACGTCTGGAAACATAAAGAGACTGGTTAGTCTGTGTTTCCATAAACTTATAATAGTCTTTTGCTAATTGCACTAGCTCAGGACCATCTTCACGATAGATCGCAGGGAATTGCTGATTAATAAAAAAGCTTATACTTTTTTCTATCTGCGAATAATTATCAGCCATGAATCAATTTCCTATTAATAATTGCTTGCTGTTGAATTGCTTGCTGGTGTTATAAGTGAGCCGATCGCTGAACTTGAGGCTGTAGTAGAAACACCAGGTATTTCTTCAAGTGCCATATTAACTTGCACGTCTGTATCTCTAATAATAAACACACGACCTTTCGGTGAAACAATATCACTCTTCTTAGAAGATATCATTACTTTAATTGATGAACCATCAAATGCTTCAACTATTAAGTCGTTAAGTTTAATTAATCCTGTTGTATAATCTACAGAACCAACATTTGGATTAGATACTTGAGGGTTTGTAGCGTCATCAATAATTGTCATTAAATTACCGAGACCATCGTCTTGTAAATAAACACAAATTTTATTAACATCAAACGGTGTACTCTTAACAGCTGGTTTGTAATCTTTAAATCCGTTAGCATCTCTAAATGGATATGGTTTAATTAATTCCATTTCAAATTTAAAGGATGGAGCTGATTTAATATTTAAAGTAGGTACCCAATCAATCATTGGTTTAACTGTTAGTGTACTACTTTGAATACCTGTATCAATAGCGTCAATATCAGATGTTAATTTACTCTTACGAATTTTAACATTAAAATCTTCAAGGTTAGTATCTGCATAAGTCTGTATTTGTGCTCTAACAAGTGATTCAAGTTCTGCTGAACTCTTTTGAGTTGTTTTATTACTATAAACAATATCAGCAACAACATCTGCAAAAATAAATTTAGTTTGTACAAATATTGGCTCGATTCCTAATGGACTCTTTTCTTTTAAGTATGTAATATAAGTATTAGCAAGTGTAGAACTAATCAGTGTTGTTTCTGCATCTAAATATACAGAAATACCAACACGGCCAAATTGAGGTGGTTCTAATTCTTCACCCCCATAAGCACTTACACTTTTAATTTCAGGGAATGCTTGCTGTAATAATATTTCGTAATCTTTTGTTGTAACTGCACGTTCTTGAACTGCTAAAGACTTAGGTGCAAAATATCTAATGCTCTCAGTACTTTCACGTTCGACACCACCAGCAGCAGCTGCTATACTAGTAACGTTAATTGTAGCTCCGTCAATAAAACTTGAGGTGAAAGAATTAGCTCCATTTGCTAATGCGCCAGAACAAACACGATATCGTACTCTTACATCTTCAAATTCTTCAGGTTGTAAACCAAATTCGTTTTTACCAAAATAAACCGCGTATCTGTTATCTAAATAAGGTTCAAGATAGAATACTTTGTCTGATGGTTTAACACCGTAAATAGTATTAGCTCTTGAGAATACGTTTCGATCTTCTTGCTGTTCAGCATCAACAAATACTACAATAGAGTCTGTATCAACTTCATCATTGGTTAACTGAACACGTAATACACCGTCACCATCAATAATAAATCCTTCTCTTTGGAATGAAGCAAGTATTTGTCCTTCAAATATATCAACATTATCAGCTACATATATACCAGGCGCTGAACGTCTTGCAATATATGTTTGATTAGTTACAAAGTTAAAGGATTCTCCTTGGTAACTAGAACTGAAGTTTGTATAAGTTGGAATAGTTAATGTTGAAGCGGTAGCAGTAGCATCAGTAATAGTAACACGAACTGTAGCTTTAGCACTCTTACGAGATCTTGGAATATAATTTAATTCTTTAGCATGAGAAACAATAGAGTTCTTTAAGACGGCCGAGTCAAGAAACATCTCATTCATTGTCATGTTAGTATAGAAATTATTTTGGAAAGTATTAAAAGCAAGCACATCAAGCATCGCGCTCATGTTCGAACCTTCAAAATTATAATCTTTGAATTGAGTCTGCGTTTGCAGATATGTTTTTAACTGACCTTTTATCGAATCAAAGTCGAGTTCGGTAATCGGTGTTTTTGGATTGGCCATCTTATCTTATCCTTTCTAAAATTACATCGAGAGTTATTGGACGGTCGACGTTTCGTATATAAAATTTTATTAAAACTCTGACAGTATTATCATCGTATTCGCTTGTTGCAGTAACATCTATAATTTCTGCACGTGGCTCATAAGTTGTTATAGTATTTTTACATCTGGTTTCAATTGTTTTTAATACACCTGGAGTAATGTTTTCAAATAGTAATTCGCGTATTCCGCCACCTATAAATGGCTGCATAAGTCTTTCGCCAGGATCTGTTAAAATCAGATTCTTTATAGATTGTTTTACAGCGTCTTCGTCTTTTAATAGAGCTAAGTCTTTTGAAATAGGACTAATTCTTAGATCTTTATGAAAATCTGCATACAAATTCGGCTTTTTACTTACCGGTGTTTTACTAATTATCGTCATCTAGGTATATCTCTTATGTCTAAATGTATGTGCTTATCATATATTACAATGTATCTAAAACCAGCAGCAATAGCTCTAGTCTTAAATTCTTCAACTTTTTCATCACTATTTAAATTAAAGTTGTTCTGTATATCTATAACAAGCCCACTTAAGTGGCTGCTTTCAGGTGAACCTTTTATTTTATCGTTATATTCTTTATTCACCCAACCTTTGGTAATAACTATTTTCTCACTTAGCTTTGATTGCAGCCGTGCAAGATAAACCTTTACATCTAAATCAAGATGAGTATAAGCAGGTAATCCTATACCATAATCATCTTCTTTAAAACTCTTGGCGGATGGATCTAAACCAAACCTTGAATTTGTGCCTTTTAAAACAGCCAAACAAGGTGGTAGATCTTTATATTCTTGAGCAGTAATCTCTTTTACAACTATTGCTGGTCCGCCATTAGGAGTTCTAAGTACTTGTCCAGAATCGCCTTCCCATACATCCCTTAGACTATTTATAGTCGCACGTCGCTCTTCTGTAGAAAATCTTACACCTCCGTTACGAATTGCTGTAGATGTATTCATATTTCCAATGGTTTGTAGTCTTTGTACTACTCTTTGATAACGATTACCGAAACTATCTAATGGATTTTTAACTTCTCTAATAAGAGCTTCAACGTTAGTGGCAAGTGCACAGAATCTATAAACTAAGAATTGTACTGTTTCTAAATCAACGTTTTCAAATAAACTTAATGTATAATCCATAAAGCTTTTAAGTTTATCTTTAAGCTTTTGTTGTTCGTTTTCAGTCATCTCATTACACATACGTTCTTTAAGCGTCATTACTCTTTTTGTATGCATACGGTTGACATTTGTTACAGCGTCTGATATAATACCTACAGGGTCAAAGTTTTCAATAGCAGCCATAATATCTTGATAAACTTTTACTATAACATCAATAATCTTAGTTTGTATTTCTTCAATAAGCTTGTCGATAATCTGCTCTTGAATTAATGTTTTAAATCCATCATAGTCTCTTGGTATCTTATTATAAATTGCTATAGCGTCTTGGATTAATCCATCAACTACACCTATTAAATCATAGAACGCATCTATTTGATTAAAGATATTCTTTAGACTATTACAGAAACCACCTAAAATACTTTCAGTAATACCACCGTTATAATAATTGTTTAATTCTAAATTAAGCTTTGAAAGATTATTTTGATTAATTAAACCATCAGCTGTGTAATTATACGCTTCCATGAAATCTGCCATTTCAAGGTTTGTAATATTTCCACGATCCCATCTTGCAGCTAAAGCATCACCAGCATTACTACCTATTCTATTGCGCCACGTAGTATTAATATAATCTACAGCAGTATAGAAATTATCTCCATATCTATTAACAGCAATTTTAATTGGATTCTTATCTGCTTCTTGTAAAATATTTTTAGCAAGATCTTCTGCAAATTTATCAACAGCTGCTAAGGTATATTGTCCATTAACAGAAATCGGCTCTTGAGCAAGACCTTGTTTATTAATATATGTTTGGTCTCTTGTATCAGTACAACTAGCCATTGAAATCTCCATCTGCTGAGTCATCTAAAGGTGAAATAAATCCAAGAGCGTAACCTAACGCAAAATAACCTTTTGACACAATTGTTTTTCCGTAGCTTGCTGGTTCTGGCATCTGAATACGTGGTAGTCCTAAACCGCCACCTGGTACTGGATTGATACCTGTTATCACACTAAATGGTGAAGTTAATACTGCTGTAGCAAAGAGTGGTCCGTTTCCTGTAGGATAAGCCCAACCCGAAGTCACGCCAGGTAATGGTGCAGCTATAGGATTACTTAATGCAGCAGGAACTAATGCAGGTATAGTTACAGTTGGCGCTGATATTCCTACTATTCGCGTCAATGTAGGATTTGCCGCGCAAACAGTACCTGGTGCAGAACTGATTGGTAATGGCGCAGCAAGTATTGCTGTATTAAGTGTACCAAAATTACCAGTTGTGGCTGATAGTGTTGTTGCTAATAGTGCAGCAGTGTTTACTGCTCCTGCGTTCCATAATCCACTGAATGAACCTGTTGCAGATGTAAATTGACATTGCAACGCGTTAACACTAAATCCAGAAGCACCAACACCGCCTGATAAAGGTTTAGGTGGTATTAAACCAGCAGCATTATTAATAATATTAGAACCAGTTAAATGAATATCCATTGGAGTGGTTAATTTAATTGCTTTATTAGAATATATGTCAAACGTATTTAAAGCAGTATTTTTAATATTTAAAGATACTGAATTGATTTGTTTTTCTGCTTCGATCTGAACTTCGTTTTTACCAAATATTGTAACTCTATCAGCATTACCTTCAAGCTTGATATTAGCACCACGCATATTTAAATGACTACCAACATTATAGAATGAACTACCACCTATAGTAACTTCATGTTCACCGTGAACGATTTGTTTATAATCGCCCATGATTTCTTCTGTTTTATTTCCCTTAACATAAACATGAGAATTACCATTAATTGTAACAACATTATGAGCTGATGACTCGTGTTTAGTTCCTATAGTAACTTCGTAGCGATCACCATCTGCGCGTTCTTTAACTGAGCCAGTAGCGTCTATTTCAATATAAGAACCAGACATGTGATGTATATGAATTCTTTCTGCGCCAGGAGTATCATCAATTTCTATACTATGGCGTGCTGTTTCTATAACACGGTTATGAGGATATTTTGCACCATAAGCAGGTGGTGGTTCGTCCCATGTTAATTCTGAATCTGCAATCTTTTGTTTTGTTATTGCGTTTGAAAATTGAGGTGTTATATAAGTTGCGGCAAGATCTTCTGCTCTTCCTAATCGACTCATTTGTGTCATACCAAAAGATTCAGGATCTAAACCCTGAGCTCTTAGTGGTGCGTCATCGCCAGGAACAACTCCCCATTTGTCTTTGTCTGGATCGTGCTTTTCAGTATACTGTGCTGGTATTAAACCCATTATCATTGGATGTTGTGCTTCATCACCATCTAAAAACATACCAAATACAAAACTATTTAATTTTGGGGGTGGGTTGTTTGGTTCGTAATTACCAGCTACACATACAGCCCAAGGTAGTGCTATAGTAGGAATTTCTTCATCTGTATTTTCACCGTGCACACCAAAGGCGCGAACTTGAACACGGCCTTGTTTTGTTGGATCATCATTATTTTCAACCACACCAACAAACCACATTGGATTTCCTATTCCCATTCCTCTACTCATTACTATACTCCTCCCTTGGTATCACTTGCTGCATCACTCCACCCAAATTTATATAAAGACATCGCAGTTTGTAATTCCCCATCACCAATATTACTTTGAATCGCTGTTATTAAATACCTTCCACTTAATTGTTTATTATATTGTGCTTGATTACCAGCTGTCATTTCTCTAATATTTAATTTAACAATCTCACCAGCTTGAAGATCTAAACGCCCCGTAGTTACAGCACTTACTTGTGTTGCAGCTGCATGGAAAGCAAACATGTTTCTTTTAGCTGCTAAATCTCTAAAATGAGTGTCAGGCCTAAATGCTCCTACTAAATTTCTATCAGTATATTCTCTAATAATCATAAACTGCTTTGCATTTTCTTTTGTATATGTGTCAGTCATGAATTTTTCTGTATGAATATCTGTTCCTAACGAAGCAGTCTTACCACCGATGTCTGTAAATTCTTTGTAATAATCTTTATAATGGTAGTCAAATCTCTTTGCTGTTCTTTTTAAGATATCAACTTCCATTACAGTATTTGAATAAGCACCACCTACTAATTCTGATCCAACATCAACTCGTGGACCTTGTACGAAATTATTTAATGTTTCTATTTGTTCTCTAGGTGCAGCACCGTCCTTTTCAACAAAAGGACTATAAGTTAATGACTTTGGTTTATTAGCACGGCCATAAGCATATAACCATTCATCACTTACAAAATAAAATCCCTTGTATGTTTCAAAGAATCTAAATAAAGATGATTTAGATCTACTAGATCCAAATGCTCTACGAGAAATAAAACCAATTGCTTCTGATGGCATATAGTCAGGTATAGTAACAGTCATGTTATTATCTGACTCTTCGATATAAACTTTACGACCTTTATCTGATTTTAAACTGAAAACTTTTGTATTTTCAGGTAATACTTCGCCATCTGCTGCAGTACTTGGTACAATATTATAATATACCTGTGGTGAAGCTTTATTTAAATTTTTATCGGGTCCGAAATAGTTATTAAAAATGTCTTGTACTATTGTTGAAGCTTTTTTATTACTGTATGATCTAATAACGCTTCTCTTACCTGCTTCATAACTTGCTTTTGAGATCCAATGAAGTGTGTAACTAACACCCTTTGTATCAGGAGTTGGTTCGACACCATCAATTTTATAAATTTGACATTCTAAACTAACTTCTGTTTGTAAGTCATAGCAGTACATAGTTAATCTTAATACTTCTTCACCGCGTAGTGGAGCGTTTTGCAATAGACCAATATTATCTAAAATATCTATACTACCGCTTAAAGAAACTTGTTGAATGCTTTGGTTCATGCGGAAATTACCGATCATAAGCGATACATCATACTCGCGCTTGTTTTCGCTATCGTATGGTATCAACTTTGCGGTTTTGATTTCGCATCGCGATGGATTAAAAGCTTCACTAGCCATATATTTTATTCACTAATCGTGTTAACGAATTCCTTTGTAATTTGAGGCAGAAAGTCTTTATCAAATAAGTATATTTCTTTCTTATTATCGTTAAGTGTTTCTTCGTACTCAAAAATACGGTATGGTTGCCATTCTTCAGGAATGATTCGTTTAATAATAATTTTCTGCCCTAGCTCAGTTCTCATAATGACTCTGTCTTCTCTACGAAGATAGATCGTACGAAACGATTCGGGCGCTAAAAGAATTTCGTCTACTGCTGCCATTTGTTATACCTTTTTCACATAGAAAATGATGTTATCGTCATTGCTTGGATCTCGTGTCCAATCAATCACGTCTTCTCCGACTTCACCAGATTCTTCTGTATATTTTTCAACTATATAATCGTTGAATGTTTGTGGATCCATTGGCCATTCATGGTATGGATCAATTATGTTATTTGCCATATAAACAAGCCAGACATAATCGACTGACCCATAATAGAAGTGAGCTACCTCTTCGGCGCGTTCTCCTTCTGAAACTGTGTAAGGATAATAGATATATGGATTATTACTTAATGCACGAACAAAACTACTTCGGCGTGATATATCCCTTACTCTGCGGCCTTCGTATTCTATAATTGGGAAGTTTTCAAAATATTTCATTATGTTTTTGCTCCGCCGTCTGTTGGATAATCATCGCGGGTATGTATTTGTACTTCGCTGAATGATATGCTTAATGTAACTGCAGCAGGAACACCACCTTTAATAATTTGCGGCATACCACCCCCTGCGCCGTAATCAACAGTAACATTACTAATCATACATCTTTTAAATCTTTGAAAGTGTTTCTCTTGTACACCTAATAAGTTTAGAGAAACAATACTAGGATATTTTAAGAATGCTCTACTTAGAGACGGAACATCTTGAACTCCTTCTGTTTCAGGTAATGACTTATTCTTTAAGAATTGAACAATTTGTTGTATTTGTTCTGTGTCAGCTGTATTAGAAGGAAATAAATCCCAACTGAATGTGTAGTTCTTTAAATCTACACCAGTAAAACTTAATGTCTCTTGCGGATTAACTACTCTTTGGCTTATTACACCAAGTGTTCTAGATAAATCACCACCAATAATATTACGTCCTAAGTAACTAGCGATAGCTGTTGCTTTATTAGTTTCTATCCCACCCATATCTTGAATAGCCTGTTGTATCGCGGCGACTGGATTACTCATCGCCTCTTTTGATCCAGATTTAATTGCATCTAAAGCACCTTTAGCACCAGATGCCATATTCGTCAAGAAGTTTGCGCTAGAATCTCCTGATAAACCAGATATAGCAGACGCAGTGCGTTCATATAAAAAATCTCTTTCAAAACTTTGTACTCTAATATTTTGAGAGTCTTGTAATGATCTTGGAAAAGGTAATTCAAGTGTTGAACTTTCTGAAATCTGCGCGACGGACTCTCCAACTGAAGGGCCGAAACCTAAATTCGACGCGTTGTCAGTAATGACTGAGTTGCCACCTTTAATTTCGTTCTTGATACTAGCAATGTAAGTATTATAGTCGTAGTCGGTAAATTGTAGTAATAGACCGTGAGGCATCGGCTTAGTCGGGAAAGACAAATAGTTCCCGCTCCCTATTTTACCGGATTGTTTTCTTCTTGCTTTAATCTGTTCAGGTCTAGAACTCATAGTTACTTCCAGCCATAGTTATCTCGTTGTAATAAATAGTAATTGGACATTATAGATTATTTATACAGGATTGACAAATTAGTTATGGCATATAAAGGTAAGTTTAAACCAAGCCGCCCGCAGAAATATAAAGGTGATCCTACTAGGATTATTTATCGGTCTTGGTGGGAAAGAAACGTTTTTTCTTGGTTAGATAAGCATAAAGACGTAATATGGTGGCAATCTGAAGAAGTTATTGTTCCATACCGATCGCCGATTGACGGAAGAGTGCATAGGTACTTTCCTGATGTTGTAGTTCATAAACATGATGGGCGTGGTGGTAAGGCACAAACAATTATGATAGAAATTAAACCTTATGGGCAGACTTTACCACCTAATCCGTCCAATAAGAATAAAACACCAACGGGTAGGGTATCAAGAAGATATCTAAACGAGGTTAAGAATTATGGTATTAACAGCGCTAAATGGAAAGCAGCTCGATCCTATTGTGCTGACCGTGGTTGGAGCTTCGTTATAATGACAGAAAAAGATGGAATAGCAGGCAGATAAATGGCAATTGAATATAGAAGTCTTTTCGAAGAAGCAGAAAGAGTCGCTAAAGGCAAATCAAAAGGAGTATCTGTATTTTCTGATATACTTGCAAAAGGTATTAGAAAAGGAGAGGTACCAGCTCGTTCTACAACAGCTCGAACGTGGTATCGTAACGCTGCAAAGTCAGTAACTAAAACTGGTACTGGTTCTTCTGGTGTTTCTGGAGCTGCTATGATACAGACAGCTGCACAAGAACGTGGTAGATTAGTTAGTAATATGGAACCTGGTGATATGTACACATTTGCTTATAATCCTAAGCATAAAGCTACATTACCATATTATGATAGGTTCCCGCTGATTTTCCCAATAAATAAGGTAAAGGGAGGTTTTTTAGGAATTAACTTTCACTATTTACCGCCAATGATGCGAGGCCAATTAATGGACGCATTATATACAGTCACATCTAATAAAACATTTGATGAGACAACAAAATTACAAGTTAGTTATGAATTATTGCAGAGTGCTGCAAGATTTCGTTTCTTTAAGCCAGCATTAAAAATGTATTTAAATAAACAGATGCAATCAAAGTTTGTTTATATTAATCCAACAGAATGGGATATCGCGTTATTCTTACCGTTGGCCAGGTTTGAGGGAGCTAACAAACAGAAAGTTTATGCTGACTCAAGAAAAACGATACAGGGATAAAACATGTCATTTAGTATTAGCAAATTTAAATCAACGATGGATAAGTATGGTGGTCCTGCCAAGGCTAATCTATTCGAAGTAACTATAGCTAAATATAAAGAAACTAATTCTGCTATTGATCCTTCTACTGAATTTTCGTTTTTCTGTAATCGAGTTAACTTTCCAGGTATTGGTGTTGAAACAAGTTCAATGACAAACGTTGCACAACTACCAACAACATTTCCGCTTAGTATGTCTAGCGCGCCTATAAATGCAACCTTTATGATTGATAGTAATCACGAAATGCTTTCATTCTTCCATAATTGGATTCAAAGAGTAATGAATTATAGTACTAAAGGTGGTGCTTATGGAGCAGTTGAAGACTTTGAAGATGGCGGAATTGGTATGTTACCATACGAACTTGGTTATAAAGACGAATATGGATGTAGAATGTCTATTAAACATTACTCTACTGAAAGCTTCGGTAAAAACGATAAGTTCTATGAGGTTGTATTAGATAACGCTTGGCCATATCAAGTTTCGGATATGAGCATGGACTGGGCACTGAACGACCAGTTTTTAACTATAGATGTAACCTTTGCTTACGACAGAATACATTACTCTGGCGATCGCCAAGGCAACCCATCAAACAGAATACAAGGTGGATTACTTGATACTCTATCTGATTTAGCTAACTTTGTAGATATTACTAAATCAACATTAAGCTCAGGTAAACCAACAAGCATACAAGATGCAATTAACAAACTAAGTCGTGTTCGTAATTCATATAACAACATTGATGCTTTCTTTGGGGACTCAGGCGAAGGTGTTTCAGAAGATAAACCACCCAAAATTAAGGGACGCTCAGGCGCCGGATAAAATTTATATAATAGGAGAAATACATAATGGCATTACCAAAAATTGATATTCCGATACAGGAACTGACGCTACCGTCTTCTGGTGAGCGAATTAAATACAGACCGTTTTCGGTTAAAGAAGAAAAGATTTTATTAGTTGGACAAGAAAGTGATGATCCAACTGCACAAGTATTAGCAGCAAAACAAGTTGTTAACAATTGTTTAATAGAAAAAGACGTAAGTGATCTTGCAATGTTTGATCTCGAGTATGTAATACTATACTTAAGAGCTCGAAGTGTTAACAACTTAATTAATTTTTCTGTGCGCGATGAAGAAACAGATGAGCGCGTAGATTTAGAAATTGATATTGACGAAGTAAAAATTGTTAATCATCCAGATCACACTAATGAAATAATCATTAATGAAGAGTATAGATTGTTTTTGAGATATCCTACGATCGATGAGTTCGCACAGTTGACCACACTCGACCAAAATGATCCATTGACAGATTATATATTACTAACGTCTTGTATTGACTACGTCGCATCTGAGGACGAGGTACACTACTTTAAAGACTACTCTAGAGAAGAAATTGACGGATTTATGGATAGCTTAACTGCTAAGTCGGTTAAAGATATTACTAAGTTCTTTGAAACAATGCCGAAACTAAGGCACGAAGTAGCTTATACTAATTCAGCTGGTACAGAAAAGACCTTCATAGTGGAGGGAATGCAAACTTTTTTTACCTAGTGCTGAGTCATATCAGTTTGAGTAATTATTACGAAATGATATTTAGTATGGCACAGCACCATAAATATAGTATAAACGAAATAGAGAATCTAATACCTTACGAAAGGGATTTATATTTTCAGATGTTAGTTGACCACATTAAAGAACAAAACGAGAAAGCCAGAACGGCACAGACAGGATAATTTAAATGACACCGGATACAAAAGCGATAGTAGAAAAGCTAACTAACGAAGGTCTGTTATTGAGAAATAACGGCACTAATTCTATTAGGTCTGTAAAACTAGAGCTGTCTAAATTCAATGATACTTTCAAGGCTCTTTCTTCAAGTATGCAGGGTATTACTGGTACTCTTCAAGGTCAAACAAAGCTCGAAGAACTAAGAGACGAAAGAGAAGCTAAGATAGAGCTCTTAGATGATAAAGAGCGTAAAGACTTCGAAAAAGCTGAAAAAGAAAATATTAAATCTCAGCAAAAGCTTGATTCTCAAAAATTAGCACAAGACTTACAACTTGCTAAAGACCGAGATCAGAAAGACTTTAAAGTATTCGGCAAAAACGGAATATTTGCTAGTACTTTATCAGGCGCATTTAATGTTATAAAGAAAACTTTATTCTTTGGTATTGTTGGTGCGATAGGATATCAAGTATTAGCTGGTGCTGTTGAAGCTTTAGCACCCAGCTTCTTTGGTAAAGATGTTAAGATGCCAGATTTGTTTGACGGTTTTTCTAAAGCAGGTGCAGCTTTAGCTAAATTAACACAAGGCGACTGGGATGGGTTAGTAGAAAATGTTAAAGCTATTTCTTCACCTGTCGGCATGCTGGCTGCTGGTTATGTCGGCGCTAATGTAGCAGGAACAGTAGCTAGCGGTACCATACAAGCCTTAACACAAATATCTATTACTAAAGCGTTAGCAAGGATGTTAATCCCAGGGCCAGAGAATATTGGCGACGGAATGAAAGCAGCTAAAATAACTCCTAAATTACTTAAAGGCGGTATGGCTGGTTTAATATTTGCTGGTTTATATTCTTCAATAGATCCTATCATGAACTTCATGCGAAAAGATGAAAACATGACAGCTACAGATATTGCTAATACTGAAGTACCTACAGGTTTTACAGCAGCTGGACTTGCCGGTGCAGCAACTATAGCTTCTCTGTTTGTGCCGGGCGGTGCTTTGTTAAGAGCTGCGGCAGGTATAGGTATGTTTTTAGTCGGCGGTGCGCTTAAGGCTATTGACTATGCTAGAGACGATGATAATCTTCCTAATAAAATAGAAGCAATTTACGCGCAGAACATGCAGTCTGAAGATCAACTTGAGCGGTTGGTAGAGCAAAGAAGAAAAGCCATGATGCTCGGGGCTGACCCTGCTGAAATAGAAAAGCAAATTGCTGCTCTTAAGAAAAAGACTGCAGAAGATCAAAAAGTATTTAAAGCAACTTTCGATATATCTACTCGAGAAGATCAAGCTGCAATTGATGACTCTAAAGCTAAAATGAGAAAAATGTTAGCAGATCCAGAAGCTTATTACGCTAACCCTGCAAACAGATACGAAGGCAACCCCCTTGGCGGCCTGACTGAGCTTAGTAAACCGCAACTGCAAGCGAAATTTGACAAAGAACTTAAATTTTTAGAAGATAAGGTTGCTCTTAATCAGAGTCAGTTAGATAAAACTGCCGAGTTTGGTAGAGCAGAATTAGGTATGTCAGACAAAGAGATGGGTCTAGTTACATATAACGGCCTATTAATGACAGTAGAATCAAAAGATGCTATGATTAAGTCAGACCTAGAGAAAGTGAAACAACGCGCAAAAGATAAAAGAGAGAAAGACTCAAAAAGACTAAATAATATTGCATCGTATTCTGCGGAAGATCAAGAATATCTTAAGGTAAATAATATTGATCCTGGCGTAATGAGCAAAAATGATCTAATGTTGAAAAGCATTTCAGAGATGGGTAATGGTATGGGGTCTAGTCCCATTATTAACTTTCTTAATAAAGCTGGTGATACAAACATTTCGACTAATATGTCGGCGGGTGGTGCAAAAACAAATACGACAATATTCTCAGGGCTTCCCAGTAACCAAGGCGGCCAATATTGTGCATTCCCGGGTGCAGTTGACGGGCCAAGCTTTAGGGCTATGTAAAAAGGGAGCCCGAAGGCCCCCATAACCATTACAGGTTTATCCTAAGGCAGGATTTGTTAGCCTTGCAGATAAGCAAGTACATTTTCAGGATTTGTTTCATCGTATGGATCTGAATCACAATCATCAGACATTCCAGGTTCAACAAACATCTTTTCAATAACACCATCGTTTACAACCATAGCGTATCTCCAAGACCTTGCACCAAAACCTAAATTGTCTTTGCGTACAAGCATATCCATTTTTTCAGTAAAATCACACGAACCGTCAGGCAAAAACTCGATGTTAGGAGTATTTTGATCTTTGGCCCATGCATTCATCACAAAAGCATCGTTACAAGAAATACAATACACTTTATCAATACCGGCTTTACTAAAGTCTTCCCACCTAGCGTTATAGCTAGGTACTTGGAAGTTAGAACAAGTTGGAGTGAAGGCTCCAGGTAATGAGAAAGCAACGACTCTTTTACTAGCAAATAAATCACTAGTAGTTAATTCGTTCCATTGAAATTCACCAGATATATCTGCGGTTTGGGCGCGTGTTTTAAAGATCGCGTCCGGTACTCTTTTGTTTTCCATAATAAATTCCTTTATAGGTGGAGGGCATTTCGCCCTCCGTTCACTGTTGTTATTCGACTAAGAACTCTTTCTTATTGTCAATTTTAATTTTCTGAGGTCTTTTTGACTCAGGAATAATACGCTCAAGGCCAATGGTTAAAAGACCATTCTTGAAGCTTGCTCCTTTAACGACAATGTCGTCTGCAAGGTCAAAGCTACGCGTAAATTTTCTTTTAGAAATTCCCTTATGAATAAACTTATCTTCAGCAGTTTCGCCAGTTTCATACGTTGACTTAATTGCTAATTGATTTTCCTTTACTTCAATATCAACATCAGATTCATCAAGGCCAGCAAGAGCAAGTTCGATAGTGAACTTATCCTCGGCTTTATTGATTCTGATATTATAGGGTGGAAAACCTTGTGATCCATGCTGTGCAGGGTGGTTCTCAATTTCTACTAAACGATCGAAGATTCGATCAAATCCAACCGTGAATGGTTGTAGGTTATGTATATTTAATCCAGTCATTTTTATCTCCTTTTATGCAAGATATGATTATACTATGGTGGCTTTTAGCACACCGGTTATTGTAAGCCGATTATTCGTACCTACAGATCTATTTATTCAGCTTCTGCGCGATCTTTTATAAATTGTTTAATATAATTTCGCAGTTCTCTTGATGCTGTTGTATCATCATCTTTACAGAGCTGAATGAATTCTTTTTTCTGCTCTTTATTTACTTTAATAAGCAGTGTATCATCTTTTATCATAATTTGTCACCTTTTTGTCACGTACTTGTAACATGTTTGTATAAATATAATATATATACAAAATATTAATAAGGAGAATATATGGCAATACTATATAAAAAATTCGATAAAATGATGAAATCAGGTGGTTTAGTCCGAGTCATCAATAAAACTTTCTAACTACCAGTACTTCCTATTCCACCATCCCTATCAGTTTTCTGCCTAGGGCGTTCGTTAATTAATTCTAATTTGTGTTGGTCCATTTTCTCAACCATGCATTGAGCTAATCTTTCACCGTGTATAACTCGTGTTAAGCTATCAGATATGTTATGTACAAGAATATGTGTTTCATCAACATAATCAGAATCTATAATACCTACACCGTTACTTAATGCTAAACCTTTTTTGGCAGCAGCGCTGCTACGAATATACATTTTCATTACGTGATTTTCTGGTATATCAAATATTAAACCAGTTGGAATCATCACTCTTTGGCCTGGGTGTATTAAGAAAGCAGGCTGACCTTCGATCTCTTTAGTGAGAACTTCTATTTTTCTATTAACAGAATTATAGGCTGTAATCTTATCGCCTTTATCAAACGCAGCATGAATGTCAAAGCAAGCACTGCCTTGAGTCGCGTATTGAGGGATTATTGCGCTTTCTTTTGTCTTATAAACATTCATTATATATTCACCATTATATCATAAAATTAAATTTTTGTCAACTACTTTTTTCCATTACCTATATTGTATTTGACAGTTAATTCCCAATCATCTTTTTCTTTAAAAGAAATGATTTTAATTTGATTTAGTGAAGCAACTGGATCCTTTGATTTATTTGGATCTACAATCTTTACTAGTTCCCATTCTTCAAGTAGGTTTACAATAGTGTTCCGTCTAGCATGATCTTCATCAGTAAACGTATTGTGCTTGCCATCGAGTATAAACAATTCCTTAAAATGAAGAATTGAGTATCTACCCTTTTTATGCAAGATGTGACAGGATTGAAATAACTTCTTATCTTTCCGAGAAGAAATTCCTATCCTTGTTAAAGTTTCCTTGATCTTAAGAAAACTGTCGGGTGTAGGAAGCATTACTTCAATGCCCACACCTCTAAAAATATCTTCTTGTTCCATGATACATATCACCTGTTTAATTATTAGTGGCCATGGTATATAACCATATAAGCTTATTTATTTTTTTTTAAACTTAGCCACCTGTAATGAGGCGATCATGCACAGTTTGCAGTTGTTCTTTGTTCAATACCTTAAAGTATTGCTTAGCAACTGTTCTGTTACATTGATAAACTTCTTGTATCGCGTCAAGATCTACGTCCTTAGTAGCCTTAGGCCATTTGGAAAATCTCTTACGCTTTCTCAATACCGCACGGTAGTAATCAAATTGTGCACCAGGGAATAATTCGTGTCTCTGATTCATTTCATTAGCATGTAGTATTGTATCTTCAAAGTTTGTAAAACCTCGGTTAACAATATAAGCATTATATTGCTTTTCGATTATTTCTGGATTATCTCCATCTCTTATAAGATCTGCTTTACTAAAAGAGGCAGCATTCATAAAATCAAATGGATTTAAGTCACCCTTGGCCATTTTGTATCTCCTCGATTCCTATGAGTATCTCATTAAATTCTTTTGCACAGTTAGCGCACATCTTGACATCCGCTTCTCCATCTGCTGCTTGGTACTTTAGGGTGTATTCTTCACCTCCTTCAATACTCCCACTACAGTTAAAGCATTCGATGGTTTTGCGGAAATCAATTTTAAATGGATTAGACATACTCGGATTCAATCATAACTTCAGTTAAGAATGCAACCATATTAATCTCTTGGTCTGCGACGAAATTACTTTTGTACATATAATCAGCTAAAGTGACTACGAATCCAGGTTGAGTCTTGAACTCTACACGAGCTTGCATCATATCGTAGACACGTCTGAACATTTCATTCATATCTTGATCTGAATTACTAGCAACCCACTTTCTCATCTCAGTAAAGTTTTTAGCTTTAAGTAGGTTGAATAACTCATCCATACTCTCTTGCTTTAGATTTACAAAGATACCTTCGTCGATTTTACCTGAAGCTGCATACGATTGTAGTTCGGTTAATACACGACGGAAGTCTGGGAAATGCTTTTCAATAACTTTTGCAACTACTGCTTTATCGTAATCAACATTCTCATTGTTAAGAATATTAATGACACGTTTAAAGAATTGCATTGCTAGTTGAGGGCGTTCAGTTTGTTCAATAGAGAAGTCAACTTCAGAGAGTCGAGATCTTAATGGACCAATAATTCTATTCTTGAAATTACAAGTAAAGATGAATCCACAGTTAGAAGAGTATTCTTCAATAAAGTTACGTAGAGCTGGTTGAACAGAAGTTGCGTTCAAGTAATCAGCCTCGTCAAAGATTACATATTTACGACCACCAGTAAGAGATACTGAAGATGCGTATGTAGAGATTTCATATCGAAGAGTGTCGATATTCACATTGAGGGAACCATTTTTAACGATATAGTCACAGCCCATTTCATCGAGCATAGCTTTAGCGATAGTAGTTTTACCTACTCCTGGTCCACCGGTTAGTAATAAGTTTGGTACGTTTTTGTCATTTACAAATTTGCGAAACGTATTTTTCATTGTCTCGGGTAAGATAGTGTCTTCGATACTTTGAGGACGGTATTTTTCTACCCATAGAACTTCATTTGATTTGTGTTGCATAGATCACCTTGTACATAATATAAAAATTGAGGGGCGGGGACCAGTCGAAACTGATCCCCTATTCTCGAGAAAGGTTGGTAATCTATTAATCGATTACCCTATCAGCTAATTCACCAGCTTCTACTCCAACAGGTGCTTCCCCATCAGGGCCCTGTTGTTGAGGATTTTGTTGTCTTAGATAAGTTTCTAGCTTATTCCTTAACATTCCTACACCAGCTAGTTCTTGACCTTGGAACCCGCCTCTTGTTGATACTACATCGATCAACTGAAGTACTGTTGACAGGTCATTCATATTAATAGATACCTGCTCTTCTTCTTGTTGGCCCATTTGGCCGTTTTGCATTGCATTGTTCATGTTCTTATCCTTTGTTATAAGTCGACTTTGAATCTATCGCCACAAAATATGTGACACCTTTACCTTTGAACTCAGAGATACCTTTTGAACAAATGGTAACTTTGTAATCCATTGGCATGAGTTTCAAGTTATCAGTTTTAATGATTACTCTAAACTCATCGGCAGTGTCCCCGATTTCAACGCCAAAGTCATCTGCGTTATCGTTTGCACTGTCGATTGCTTTCAGATAACACTTGCCGCTTTCGCCTACAAATGCAATTTCTGAAAATTGAAGAACACCTGCTGCTTTCAGTACTGCAGAAAGATCACTTTCTGTTACATCGACAACAACGTCTTCGGATGGTATATTTATATCTTTTTCAGGTGGAGTATGGATCATTGATATATCTGCATAGATATACTTGGTCCTTCTCTTACCCTCAGAGATAATAAAGTATTTATCACCAAACTCTACGTCTGGATCATTATAAAGGCTTATGATTGACAAGAATCTAGAAAGATCATAGATACAAGCTTCTGCTGGTATCGTATCCTGGATTTCTGCAATCGCAATAAGCGTCTTTTCGGGAGTAATCGTCTTGATAGTAGTACCGGGCTTTAACAAAACTGATTTGTTAATTGCGGTGAAACTTTTTAAGACACTCAAGGTTTCGTTAGAAAATTTCATTATATATATTTCTCCTAGTTAATGAATGTATATTATAACACACTTTCATCTATTTGTCAACTGTTTTGTACGACTTTTTATTAGAAGTCGAGTCGGCAGTTGCGGTTACACCAAGCTCTGCTATAGAGCCCATTCCGCCTTGAAAGATGTGAGTGCCAACATGGTTCAGCTGCATCCAAGGACACATCCAAACTTTTAGGCCAGCATCACGAGCTTTATGGCAGAAGAAGTAATCTTCTGAAAGATAGCGCCTGGATTCGGGGTCGATAACACAATCGAAAAATGCTGTAATTTCTCTTGTACCATCAAATTGTTCTGTTCGTGCATGGTCAGGTAGGTATGCTAACTCAGGGTAAGCTTCTTTGTACTTCATTAGTACATCCCTTGGTATTAACATAAATCCTGTACCAGCTTCTTGTACTTCAACTGGTTCTGATAATTTGAATTGCTTCATTCCTTTAACAGGATTAAATACAAAGTCAGATGTGAACCTAGCTAATTCAAACGGATTATCATCTGCTTTACCCATCTGAGCCGCCTTAGCAACCTTTTCCCAAGCAATTGTTTTCTTAGGATATGGGCCAGTTACGATCTGATATTTGTCTGGATCTTGTAGGTGTACGCCAAGTAAAGCAAGAGCATCTTTAGGATTAAATGCGATATCGGCGTCAATGAATAGTAAGTGAGTACAATCAGATCTTAAAAATTCATCTACAATATAGTTACGTGCTCTTTGCACTAAGCTCTCATTAAATAAGAAATAGTACTTTAATGGAATACCGTGTGTAGCACATAACATACTCAAGTCATTAGTTGCTTTGGTATACATACCAGTAGCTTGGCCACCATACATCGGTGTACCAACGAAGATGCTATGCTTTCTTAGCTCTTCGGTTTGTATTTCAATTTTCATTAGATTTGCTCCATGTCGTTTTCAGCTCTAGCGATTGCTTGTAGTCTAAGTACATCTGCTAACACGTCCCAAGAACTATCGTGTTGCTTAAATGCTCTTTCCCATAGTTTTTCATCAGCGATCGGGCAGAAACCGTTTTTCGTGTCAAAATTAAATTTGGCATCAATATAAGTCCGCATGTCACGAACCATATAGTATTTTAAATAAGTGTTGAGATGGTTGCCTCTCTTTTGACTATTAAAAAGTCTTGTCAAGATCACAGGATCAAAAGCATTACCTCTTGTCCACCAATGACCAATATTCTCATCAACAACTAGATTGTGAAAGTTGGATACAAACTCTTTAACAGTTAAGTCTTGTTGTGTTGGTTTGACACGACCACGAACTTCTTTAGACTGTTTAGACCAAAACTCTAAAACAGAATCTTCGATCTTATATCCATAATCTTTTACTTGCTCTTGAACATTCAGTTTAAATCTACGAGTCTTACTGATATCTTTCAGACCATAAGGGTTTTGTGTAAACTCATCCCAATCAAAAATCATAATCGAACAGTCAACGACTGCACAAGTGGATGGGTCAACACCCATTGTTTCAAAGTCAAGTACTAGGTTTTTCTTTTTCATTATGTCATAAACTCTGTAATATCTACTGATGATATTGTATCACGAATTCTCTGTGATAAATTATCTTGTAGCATGTAGGTTGCGTCTTCCATAGGAAGTTTACCTTCAATTGCTGCTTTAACTTGTGTAGCCATATCGTTAGCAGTTTTAAAGGGTACATTTTGGCATATGTGATTGATGCTCTTAGTAGGATCAAGTAATTCATAATCATCAGGGAGACCCATAATGGTCATAGCTTCTCTATAACTTATGTACCTATCTTCTACTGGGTGAGCCAGAACATGAGGCATATGTACAACAAATGCACCAATGTGTTTTACTGGAATAATAGTACCACGCCACATTACGCCTTTACCAGTCTTAAGCTTCTCGTATCGTCTCATACATTTTTCAGCTTCTTTCTCAAGGCCTTGACCTTTCATGTATTCTGCAATTTCTTTGTAATTAGCTTGTCCCTTATAATCACCAAGAATCATTTCACTTTCAACATTAAAGGAAGGCTTAGTAAAGTTTTCATCTTCTCTTAACTCTTTAGCAAATTCCGCATGAGTCATTCCGCCTTTGATTTCTTCTAAGAAGTACTTGTAGTAAGGATCATCTTGAGATGGGATCTTTTTACAAATTGCTTCAGTCTGGAAATTACTCTTTACGTCCATCAACAATTGAGCGATCGTTGGATGATCTCTTTTAAAGTATTCAAACTTTGGTATCTTATTATTAAATACATCTCTTTTCCAAAAGAAGTAAAATGAACGTCTTCGGATTTGTGGGTTACCATGTAGTAACGACTTAGTCATATAGATCGACATATTATAACCAGCTGCGTTAGCAATTTTGAGCATTTTCTTTCTCATAAATGTGCCAACAGTCGTAGCTAATGCGGGTGCGTTCTCTCCCCATAATACTTTAGGACCAATTTCATTTAATACAAACTTAGTAGATTTTTCCAACCATTGGTTATTTGGATTATCTTCTCCATAAGATGAATGGTAGCTTGACAGACCAGCACAAGGACATACTGATGATACAACGTCAACTTTACCGTATGATGATGGTGCGTCTTCACCGTCAATAACATGATACGGGATATCATGGCCTTTTTCTTTATAGTAGTTTAACAAATGCGCTTCGTTAGCTTCAAAACCACCATAGGTCATAATATAATCTGGTACGTTTCCGTAAGCTTTATCTGATGCTAGTATCTCTCCACCAATCAGTGGTATAATTCCTGCGTGTTTCATAGTATGGCCTCTAATTCCTGCATCTGTACTTTCTTGTTAAGCGGGTGATTATCGTACAGACATTCTTTTTGAGCTTTACCCAACCGCGTTTTTTCTTCAATAGTCATAGCTTCAACACTCGCAAGAGTATTACCAACGTATGCTTCTCCGTATACTGCACCTTCTTTATCTGAACATACAAGTATAGACTCTACATCTGCTACTTGCTGAACACGTGATCTCCACCAACCTGAACCAGCATGATAATACTCTGGCATCATACAGCCCCAGTTTTCATTATAGATTCTGCACATATCAGGTTCTTTAACACGGAAGGTTTGGATACCGGCAGTGAGTTTGGTTTCTCGTCTTGGGCCAAAGTTTAGTACTGGCCAAGCAGGTTTTTGTTTGTTAAACCAAGGCATGGTTTTACTTTGAACAATAGATGAGAATACCCATTGTAATTTCTTTTCTTCGGGTGGAAGAATAATTGGCTCATCATCAAAGAAACTTAGAATACCTGGATCTTCTCCATAGTTATTCTCAGGCCTACGATTTAGGTTGTAAGGATTTGGATTGTAATTAACAATGTCACCTTTATAGTCAAGCTTAAAGGCGGTGTTGTCACCCCCGTCAAAAGAACATAGAAGTAATGTATTTGTTTTTCTGTTTACAATTTCGCAACCTTCAATGAATGTATCAATATGATCACCAAGCTTTTCGAGTTTAGTATCACCTTTATAGAGGTCAGCCAGGTATTTGTTTGTTCCATACTCTAGGAACGGTTTACCTGTTTCTTTCCATTCTTTAAGATTCTCTTGGTATAGTTTAAACGATACAAATACTTCTCGTACTTGCCAATCGTCGTTACCAAGAATAGCGTCAGGCCTTGCTTTGAGTACATATAGTGCGTCAAAAGCATGGTGACTAAAGGATTTTACAGATGATAGATACACGATTACTTTATCGTAGGCAGTTATATTCTCACCAATACTCACAGTTCTTTGGTCGACCTCGTGTCCCATATCTTCAAGACAGCGAATCAGCGAATAGTGTGAGTTTAAGATTTTGAGTTCTTTACCGTAAAAGTAATCACGAGTACATTGCTCTTTGTTAAAGCCAGTGATTAAGATTTTCAATTCAATTTCTCCATAATTATCAAAAGAAGCTACTTAGAGAAGCTTCTGCATTATTATTATCTATTATAACACATTCTATAGTTTTGTCAACTACTTTTTCAATATTCTTTTTCCATGCCTTAAGAGAGTGTTTTTCTTTGGTCATTTCAGAGATTTCAAGTCTCTGTTCAAAAGTAGTTTTATTTAGCGATCGTACTATATCAGCAAGGTCGTTACCTTTTACTGACGTTCGTACTTTCGTCATATGTTTATTTATGACTGATATCTGCTCGGATGCATGGGTATCAGTTGAGTTAGTTACTAGTATGGTTGGCAAACCATGAGCTAATGCTTCAAGAGCAGTAATGCCCCAAGTCTCTACAGGACAAGTTGAAATGTAACATCCAGCTTCTGCCATATAAGCCATGGTGTCTTTATAAGCCAAACCACGAATAACTTCATTTGGCTTTTCCCAGTTTAAGTTATCTTCGTGATATTTTAGATGGTCACCATATAGTAATTCAGCTACATGAGAAGTTAATATAACATTATGTAATCCAGAGCCGTTTAGTTTCTTAGGCATCCAAAATGGATTTTTTGTTTTATCAGTACGGCCTACAGTGACTGCATCGTAAGTAGCTTCAAGCACCTTCTCATCACCCATACTAAAAGCAGAATCAATAAAATCTACAATTGGCAGTGGCTTACCTTCAACTCTTTGGCTAAGTTTGTCCATACCAATATGTTGATGTTTAGATACAAATGCAACTACTCCACCATTTGCTTGAAACTCATGCATCTGTTGCATGTGGCCAATTTTAGAAATACCACCAGCAGCAGTATGACTAATCCATAATATAGGTGTATTAGTTTTTGCTTGTAATCTAGTAGTAAGTGGTGCGTTATCATAATTAACAATAACAACATCTGGTTGATAAGTTTCTATTGCAGCAGTGATTTTAGTAGTCACTCTACGCTTCTTACGGTCTTCATCTGTAAAATGTACAGGGATTACATCGTCAAAGTTTTGATAGATTAATTGAGCAAATCTCTCAATTCCACCAATAACAACACTATCAGTTATCTCTATATTATTACGTGTAAAGTAGGGTAGAAGTATTCTCATTGTTCAGGTAGTTCTCACTGGTCCATTATAAAGGTGTGTTTATATATTATATTATTTATGAAGTTCCGGCACTGTAAGGTCTTGTAGGAACTCTGTAGCGACTCCAGCTTCAACAAATAGATTAAGAGATTTAGAAAATGAAGCAACCCATTTCTCTGGAATAGGTCCATCAGTTGCCATAACAACTCTCTTAACACCAACTTGAATAATACCTCTTGCACAATCGTTGCAGGTCGGTAGTCCCCAAACATAAATGGTAGAATCTTTTAAAGATGTACCACTGTATGTAGCGTTGTATATTGCATTCATTTCAGCGTGAATTACTGTTTCGTATTTCACTTCTTTATTATCATAACGTTCTGGGGTATCGGCTATTCCTTTAGGAAAACCATTATAGCCTGTAGCTAATACTCTACGTTCGTCGTTTACAATCACTGCGCCAATTTGTGTGCTTGGATCTTTTGACCAAGTAGCTACTTCACGAGCCAGTTTTGTAAATCTTACATCCCATTTCTTTGTCATATAAAGAGCTCTTCGATAAAGTTAAAGTGCCTTTCGTATACATGGAAGTTAGACGCTGTCCAGATTAGCTTACCAGACTCTACACCGAGATCAGAGGCAAGTTCATTTTGAACATGTTTAGCCCAAGCATAATCATTGTTATAGCCGAATACAGCATCGTTAGATCTCATCAAATAGTGAGATTCAAGTTTACCATCACGAATATAAAATGTATTTGCATATGTACACATAAAGTCGTTCATACCATCACGTGACATGTCAACGTGCATTGATGGACGATTGTAGATCATAGTAGCTCTACGGCTGTTTGGATTATTCTTTAACTCACGTAGAACATGCTGATATTGACTACCATTCTCTTTTGAGTAGATACACCAACCATAATTTGAATTAATCATACCTTCAGTAGAAGCAATTGATTTCCAAATCTGTGGTGTCTCACCAGGTATATCATTAACGTTTAACGATTGTGATTTGTACCACTCAAGTTCACGTTCAATATACTTATACGCTGGCTTACGAATAACATAATCTTCATCAGCAATAAATGTAGCGCCAATCATTTCAATAGTCTTGGCGCCAGTTCTGTCGATAACAAAATCTTTGGCTAGATATTTGAAAGATAACTCTTTTCTTATGTTAGCGACAGTCAACATTAAATGATCTCCAACAACGCTTCCATATCTTCAGCTTCGGTTACAACTGAACTTATGTTCTGCCTGTGAAATACTCTTGCAGCTTTACGTAGTGTTCCCTTTGGAATATCAATGTCTTCTGCAAGACTCTCGATTGCTTCTTTCTGAAAATCACGTTCTGCTTCCTGTCTTAGGAATGAATTACTGATCTCATCAAAACATCCGCGGATGCGTTTTTTGTCTTCGTCGCTTGAAGGTAATATAATATTGCTCATAATTTAGTAGTCCTGTTAAATACATCTTTAGTTGGTTCCTGACCTGTAATACCTTGACGACAGTAAGAGACAAAGAAACTTGAATAGTTAATTAAGTCTTTTGCTGAATCTTCAAGGGACTCAAAGTTAGGATCGTAATCGTCCGACTGCATTGCTTCCATCACCGACTTCATACGTAGCATTTTTGCATGCATGATATCGTGTATAGTTGTAATGCCATTCGGATAATAATCTGCTTGTTGAACGGTAGAGTTTGGATTCTGATAATCTCTTGACTTTTGTAACTGAAGGTCAACGCACTCTTGAAGTACATCAACAGAAACCGGAACAATACCACGGACTGTGCCTACTGGCTCTCTACTCATTGATTTCACCTTTTTCATAATTTAGGGTATTATTATAACACACTTTAATGTGTTTGTCAACAGTTAT
>TARA_B110000259_G_scaffold108091_1_pt1 | contig 30009 bp, 32 predicted proteins | sample TARA_B110000259 | Tara Oceans TARA_B110000259 (sample SAMEA4397649) | marine metagenome | biome: Polar Biome; feature: [SRF] surface water layer (ENVO:00010504); material: water (ENVO:00002006), including particulate matter (ENVO:01000060) such as... | depth 5 m | reverse complement strand
ACTTATATAGACTAAAAATACCTACAAAATATAATTATTATAGAATAATTCAGAGGCGCCCCTAATTTACTTCTTGTAAAATAGCAATTTATTATTACATTAATCATATCATCCGATATATAAATAAAATCATATTATGAATTTTTCTAAATTAAAAAATGATAACCCTTGGGGTTCTTACGATGGAGGTAATAAAAAAACATCTGATAATAAAAAATCAAATGAACCAAGTATAGAGGATTTACTATCTGGATCGCAAGAATTTTTAAAAAAATTATTTGGCGGAAATGATTCTGGGGGTGGAAAATCTCCTAAAGATGATAATCCTATGCAAAAATCTTTATTTGGAATTATTATTTTAGCTGTTATCTCTCTTTGGCTTGCCTCTGGCATATTTAAGGTAAATCCTGATCAAAATGGCCTGGTTTTACTATTTGGCAAATATCACAAGACTGTCAAGCCTGGTCTTAATTATCATATTCCGTATCCATTAGGTCGCGTTATTAAAAAAAGCGTCTCCAAAATTAACACTGAAAAGTTTTCAGCATCTTCTGCAGATAATGGCACCTCTCGTAATCCGTTCTATTCTCAAAAAAGATCTTACCGCCCAGTAGATACTTTAATGCTTACTGGTGATGAAAACATAGTTGATATTGATTTTGAGGTGCAGTGGAAAATTAGCAACATTAAGGATTTTGTCTTTAATTTAGAGAGTCCTGTTGTGGCCGTTAGAAAGGCTGCAGAAAGTGCTATGAGAGAGGTTATTGCAAAAACACCAATTGTTAGCGCTCTTTCTGATGGTAAAAAACAAATCGAATCTTCTGCAAAAGCAAGATTACAAGAGGTTTTAGATTCTTACGGAGCTGGAGTTAGTATTAATTTAATACAACTTCGAAGAGTTGATCCTCCGAGCGAGGTAATTGATTCTTTTCGTGATGTGCAAACCGCAAGAGCCGACAAGGAAAAGGAAATCAACAAAGCTGAAGCTTATAGCAATTCTATAATTCCTGATGCCAGAGGTAAGGCTGAAAAGAAAATTCAAGAAGCTGAGGCTTACAAATCTGAAGTGATTGCCAAAGCCGAAGGTCAAGCTAGTCGTTTTAATGCTGTTTATCGTCAATATGCTAGAGCTAAGAGAGTTACAAGAAGAAGGATATATCTTGAGACAATGGAAAAAATTTACAAAGATACCAATAAAATTATTATTGATCAGGATGTTTCAAAATCTGGGATGATTCCTTTTTTACCAATCAATGAATTAAATAAAAGATAATGAAAAATTTACATAAATACGCTATATTTTTAGTAATTACTTTTTTTGTAATTATCAATTCTACTTTTATCTTAGACCAAAGGCAGTCCGCTATTGTTCTACAATTTGGTGAGGAAAAGAGAACAATCAAAGAGTCTGGCCTGCAATTTAAAATTCCTTTTATTCAAAATGTAGTAATTTTTGAGAAAAGAATATTAGATTTAGCTATTGACGAGCAGGAGGTTATAGCTCTCGATCAAAAAAGATTGATTATTGATGCTTTTACTAAGTATAAAATTGTAGATCCTTTACAGTTCTACATCAGTGTTCAAAATAAAGATAATGCCGAAAAAAGGCTTGGTGCTATTTTTGACTCCTCACTTCGTCAAATTATTGGCGAATTTCCATTGCACGACCTTCTTTCTGACAAAAGATCTGTTATAATGTCCAAAATTAAAGAAATTTTAGCAGAGGAAAGCAAAACTTTTGGTATTGAAATTATTGACGTCAGAATTGTTCGCGGGAACTTGCCAAAAGAAAATTCTGAGGCGATTTATCGTAGAATGCAAACAGCTAGAGAAAAAGAGGCTAGGGAGATAAGAGCTGAAGGCTTTGAAAAAGCTACTAGAATTAAAGCTAAGTCTGATAGAGAGGTGGTGGTAATTTTGTCAGAAGCTGATAAAAAATCTAATATTTTAAAAGGTCAGGGTGAGGCGGTGTCTAATAAGATTTTTGCCAAAGCTTTCTCTAAAGATCCAGAGTTTTTTGATTTTTATCGCTCTATGAAAGCTTATAAAGTAGCTATTCAGTCTGAAAATAGTTCTGTTATCATCTCTCCAAATAATGAGTTTTTTAAATATTTCTCTAAATAAGTCATGATAAAATTATTACCACTAATATTTATCTTATTATTTTCTAATAACATTTTGGCTGGCGACAAATCAGTTAAAGATTCTCTACCAAAAGAAAAAAAAGGAGGACTAATTAAGGCTGGGCTTGTTGATTTTTCAGAAATAGTTCCAAAATTATTACCAACAATAGTTAACATTTCCACTACAAAAAAAAATATTAATAAATCATCTCAAGATGTAGAAGAAATTTTAAAAATTCTTCCAGAAGGGTCAATGTCTGAAAATTTAAAAGACCTTCTTGATAAGAGGGGATACTCAGAGCAGGAATCTTACTCATCTGGATCTGGCTTTATAATTTCAGAAGATGGTTACATTGTTACTAATAATCATGTTATAGATGGTACAGATGAAATTTTTATTTCTCTTCAGGAGGGGGAAAAAATAGAAGCAAAATTAATTGGCTCTGATGAGAAGACGGATATAGCTCTTTTAAAGATAAATGTTAAGCAAAAGTTAGAATTTGCTAAATTTGGGGAGTCATCTAAGAGTAAGATAGGTGAGTGGGTAATTGCGGTTGGAAATCCTTTTGGACTTGGCGGCTCAGTATCTGCTGGAATAATTTCTGCACATGGTCGCGATATTAGTGCCGGTCAAATTAATGATTTTATTCAAACCGATGCCGCTATTAATAAGGGCAATTCAGGCGGTCCATTATTTAATGTTTCTGGCGAGGTGATTGGCATTGCAACTGCAATTTATTCTCCTTCTGGAGGTAATATCGGTATTGGCTTTGCTACACCTTCTGACATTGCTAAAGACGTAGTTAGAGAGCTCAAAAAAAATGGATCTATTAAGCGTGGATATTTAGGAGTTTCCGTTCAAAAAATTACCCAAGAAATTGCAGAATCAATTAATCTAAAAGAAGTTTCGGGGGCAATGGTTGTTAAGGTTTTTGAGGGTAGTCCTGCAGATAAGGGTGGCGTCTTACCAGGTGATATTATTTTTAAGTTTAATGATAAGCAGATTGTAAAAATGAAGGAGCTACCAATGATAGTTGGTAAAACAAAAATTGGAACAAAAGTTGAGGTAGGTATCATTAGGTTAGGAAAAAAGAAGAATGTAACAGTAAGAATAGAGAAATTGGAAGAGGAGGGTAAAAAAGAAAAAATCGCAGAGATTGATTTTAATATTTTTGGAATGAGTCTAAAAGAGGTTGACGACAAAGATACAGATGGCTTGTTAGTGGAAAACCTCAAGGATAATAGTATCGCCGAATCTAAAGGTATTTTAAAGGGAGATATTTTACTATCTATAAATCAAGTTAAGTTGAAATCGGTTAAGTCGCTGAATAAGATTGTCGCAAAATCACAAAAAAATCAAAAAGAAGGAGTGTTTTTAATTATTAAGAGGGGTGAAAGTAATTTTACTCTAGTCTTACCAATAAAATAATTATATCATTTTTGTATAAAGTTAAGAATGCTGCAATACTTAAAGATAAATAAAGCTAAGGATCCTCTGAGGATTTTAAAGTGATCATAGTTTAGATATTCTTAGCCTATAATTTGTTGTGTCAAAAAATAATGAACTTAGGTACTACTTAAAAAAGATAAATTTAAGTAAAGAAGTGACTACGAAAATACATGGGCAGGTTTTTTTAGAGGCTCCTTAACTGGCTATTAATAATATTTACATTATGGAAAAATTTCGCAACTTAACAAATAACATATTTTTCAAGGTATTTCTATCTTTTGTTGGACTTAGTTTTATTACATTTGGCGTTAGTGACCTGGTTTTTGAAAGCAATAATTCTTGGGTTGCAAAAATAAATGGTAAGAAAATTAATCAAATTAATTTTGAAAGAAAGTTGGAAACTAAGAAATACAACTTATATGGCAAAAACCCTACCCCGGAACTCTTGGAATATATTGATTCTGAAAATTTTCGTAATATTGTTTTGCAACAAATTGTATCAGAAGAGATTCTAAAAAATTTAATTTCTGAAATGGATTTAGATTTAAATAGTGACCTAGCTATTAAACAAATTCTAGATCAAGTAGAATTTAAAAATTCTGACGGTGATTTCGATAAGGCAAGATTTCAATCTTTCTTAAGAATTAATAATCTAAATAGTGAAAGATATCTTGATGAGTTAAATTTTAAAATATCATCTAATATCATATTTTCAGCCTTAGATATTCAAGATATGAAGGTTGATCAGGATCTCTTGACAAAGAGATATCAATTTCAAAATCAAAAAAGGAAAATATCCTTATTAAAAATTTCTCAATCAAATCTAAAAAATATTCCGGAGATTAAAACTTTAGAGATAGAAGAGTTTTATAATAATAATAAAGATAAATATAAGTTTGATGAGTTGAGAGATGTTTCTATAATCTCAATATCAAAAAACTCCCTTCTATCTGATATTAAAATAACTAAAAATGAGACTTTATTAGAGTATAAAAATAATAATAATAAATATATTATCCCTGAAAAAAGAAAATTATATAACATATTTTTTCCCGAACTCTCTAACGCTAAAAAATTTCTAAGTAAAATTAATAAAAATAAAAATATTAAACCTCAGTTTAAGAAGAATGCTAAAGAACTGTTTGGTAAGGATGAAAACGAGCTTATTCTCACTGTTATTAAGAGTGAATTGCCTGAAAAAATCTCTGATAAAGTTTTTCAATTAGGGGTAAAAGATGTTAGTGATATCTTGCAGAGTGACTATGGTTATCACATTGTCTATGTTGACAATATCATTGGGTCTAAAAAGAAGGCCTTTATAGATGTAAAAAAAGAAATCGAAGATAAATTATTCAAGGATAAATCAAACAAAGCTATAAAAGCAACAATATCAAAAATAGAAGATGAGTCAATGTTACTAGATTCAGTAACAGATTTTGTAAGGAAATTTCCTTTTGCTAAAATTAAAAAGCTTCCAGCAATAAATATCGACATGATAAGTGAAAAGGGGGTGAGAATTGAGTATAATCAAATTAAAGATTACATTGAAGATATATTTTTTTTAGATCAAGATCAATTTTCAGAGCTTATCTTTGCTGATGATGGTAATTATTACTTGGCATTTGTTTCTAAAATAACTGACGAAAGGCAGAAATCTTTTAAAGAGGTTGAGGGAGATATTAGAAATCTTTTATTAAAGGAAAGGAGGGAATCGGCTCTAAGTGATTTGGCTCACAATATATCAGCTGAACTAAAAGAGAGTCCAGAAGATATTAGTAAAATAACTAAAAAATATAATCTTGAGTTTACTAAGGAGAGACTGGTAAAGAGGTCTAATCAGCTATATCCAGAACATCTCACTTCGACAATATTTTCTTTAGAAAGGGGTGGAGTTTCTAGGGCTATTAACACGATTGAGGGTGTATATTATATAGTAATATTAAATGAAATAGTTTTGCCAAACAAGAATGAGGTCGATAAAAATAAGTTAATAAAATTAGATAGTGAGTATCAAGATGATATTTATTCAGAAATTTGGTTAAAATTAGAAAAATATTTAGGAAATAAATATCAGGTTGAAATAAAATCTACGACTAACAATTAATATAACAGATGAAAAGAGAAGCAAGAGAAGCGACAAGAATTATTCACTCCTATCGCAACCCCTCCGAACAATCTGGAGTAGTTAATACCCCACTCTATCAAAGCTCAACTATTATTTTTGATACATATCAAGATCTATTAGATAAGGAATCGGAAAATGAAGATGCTAATATCGCTAAATTAAAGTATGGCAGATATGGCAGTAAGACAAACTTTACTTTAGAAAATTCTTTAGCTGAAATTGAAAATGGTTTTGGCGCCATTATTACCTCTTGTGGCATGGCAGCAATTTCTACTACCATTCTATCTTATATTGAGCAGGGTGATCATATTTTACTTTCTGATAATTGCTATTACCCAATTCGTCATATTGTTAGTAGTTTTCTTAAGAATTTTGGTATTGAAGTTACTTATTTTGACGCTGATATTGGAATTGACATTGAAAAATTAATACAAAAAAATACCAAATTAATTTTTTTAGAAAGTCCTGGTTCGTTAACTTTTGAGATCGCTGACATAAAGGTTATCACAGCTATTACAAAAAAATATAATATTAAATCTATCTTAGATAATTCTTGGTCTAGCGGAATTTACTATAAGGCTTTTGAAAACAATGTTGACATTTCAATTCTAGCGGTAACCAAATATATTAATGGGCATTCTGATGTCATGATTGGAGCTGTTATTGCCAAAGAGCAGGAGGATTATAATAGAATTCATGCAACCTATCGCACTCTGGGAACTGCAGTTTCTCCATTTTCAGCTTACTTAACTCTTCGTGGCATGAGAACTATGAAGGTCAGAATGAAAGAATCTCAGAATTCTGCTTTAGAGATCGCAAAATGGCTAGAAAGCATGCCTCAATTGTCAAAAGTATTTTATCCAGCTTTAGAATCTAACGAATATCATGATATTTGGAAGAGAGATTTTACGGGTGCGGCAGGTCTTTTCACAATTCAGTTTGATAAAAAATACTCTGCCCAGAAATTATCAACATTTTATGATAATTTAAATTATTTTGGTATGGGTTACTCTTGGGGTGGCTATGAATCATTGATTTTGCCTTTTGGTCTCGATGGGGCAAGATCGGTAACTAAAAATAAATATCAAGATAGATCTTTTGCTAGGATCAATATTGGCCTTGAAGATGTTGAGGATTTAAAGGAAGATTTAGAGGAGGGCTTAAAGAGATTATCGAGATAAATTGAAGTGCATGATTTGGAGATCATTCACCCTTGACTAAAATCGTATTATTTGTTTCACAACCTGTTCAAACTCAAATAGACTTAGATAAAGTCAAAATCTATTGAATCTTTATAAAAAAAATAACTTTACAGAAAATAGATGATTTTATTAGCAAATCTAAATCGGATATAGCTTGACTTCAAATTGCTTAATTTTAAAATAAATCCTCATTAAGGTAATAATTTAAGGAGTTAAAATCTATATTATATCTTATTATTTGGAATGGGTCTTTGTCTCAAGTTGGTGTAAATAAGGGTGATTTTGACGATCTAACAATTAGCTCTCAGCAACTTATTTTAAATGGTGATAGAAATAGGTATTGGAGATGTTGGAATTGCCATCTCTTCCTCGTCACGCAATTTATATTTTGCAATTAGAGGCGCTAACATAGTCAAAAAAGTAGTAACACAGGAGTGACCCAACTATTCCTTAAAAATAAACAGCGCCATAATTTGGTGCATTCGATTTTGCTGACGGAATTTTATTTCGGGGTTAGAAAAGTTAAATTTTATTAATTAATAAAACTTAAATCCGTTGTTAGCTAATCAATTAATTTGGGGGTCAATCTTTAGACCTCTATGTTCGATTATTAAAATATGACATATAGTTATCCTGACGAAAATGGTAAATTTGGCGAATTTGGAGGTAGGTTTGTTTCTGAAATTCTTATGCCAGCCGTTTTGGAGTTGGAAGAACATTATAAAAAAGTAAAGAATGATCAATCTTTTTGGGATGAGTTTAATTATTATCTTAAATATTATGCCGGTCGTCCTTCTCCACTTTATTTTGCAAAAAAAATAACCAAATATTGTAATGGTGCTAAAATTTATTTTAAAAGAGATGAATTAAATCATACAGGATCGCACAAAATCAATAATTGTATTGGTCAAGCCTTGATGGCCAAAAGAATGGGTAAAAAGAGAATAATTGCCGAAACTGGGGCTGGTCAACATGGCGTTGCAACTGCAACAATTTGCGCCTTACTGGATCTACCTTGTGTTATTTATATGGGGGCTAAAGATATTGAAAGGCAAAAACATAATGTTTTTCGCATGAAATTACTTGGCGCTAAAGTTGTGTCAGTTTCTTCTGGCTCTGCGAGTTTAAAGAATGCTATCAATGAAGCTTTAAAAGATTGGGCTTCTAATAGTGAGGATACTTATTATTTACTAGGTACAGTTGCGGGGCCACATCCTTATCCCGTTATGATTCGTGATTTTCATTCAGTAATTGGTAATGAAGCAAAGGAGCAAATTCTAGAAGCTGAAGGTCGTTTGCCAGACGCATTAATTGCTTGTATTGGTGGCGGATCAAATTCTATTGGTCTATTTTATCCTTTTATCGATAATAAGGAGGTTGAAATTTTTGGCGTTGAAGCTGGTGGCTTAGGTGTAGAAACTGGTGAACATTCTGCCTCAATTACTGCTGGTTCAAAAGCTATTTTACATGGTAATTTAACTTATTTTTTGCAAGATGATGAGGGTCAGATTTTAGATGCTCACTCAATTTCTGCTGGTCTTGACTATCCCGGTATTGGTCCAGAACATGCCTTTTTGCATTCTATCGGTCGCGTTAATTATGTTTCTGCAACAGATAGGGAGGCTTTGGAAGCGTTCAAAATTTGTAGCAAAATGGAAGGAATTATTCCGGCATTAGAGCCTTCTCATGCCGTCGCATTCTTACTAAAGCAGGCACCAAAAATGCGAAAGGATCAAATTATTATTATTAACCTTTGTGGTCGTGGAGATAAAGACATGGCAACAATTTTTGAGATGGATGAGTTTGCTGATTTACATTTTTAGGGTGCATAAATTAAATTTCCAAAAAGAGCTACTCTAGTTACAACTAAATTTTTTAGAGGCTACTTTTGTTTACTCAATGCTCCATATTTTATGAGTTTGCAGCGATAGGCGACAGCCATTTTCTTTGGCAAGCTTTAGAGTTAGTTTGAGATTTTTTTGATTTTTATCTTCATTATATTCATCAATTGCTTGTAAATAAACTGGAATATTATGTTTTTTTTGCCCTAAATCGGGAACCTGATTATACCCCTCCTGAAATTCTGAGATTAAAAATTTAAAAAAAGTAATTTTTGGCAATAAATCAGATCTAATGTCATGATATTTACCGTTAGAAATTTTTGGTGAGCAGCAAACTTCAACCTTAGGAGGTAAATTTAAAAATAAAGTGCCATTAGTTTCAATCTGTATAATATGATTATTTTTAATTAATTTTTGGCATAGGGGGATAATATTTTGTCTCAATGGTTCCCCGCCAGTAATAATTACCAGTTTCTGATTAATTTGCTGAATAATTGCATCAATTTTTAATTCTTGATAATTTTCAAAATCAGTATCGCAAAATTTACATTGCAAATTGCATTTTGCTAATCGAATAAATGTCGCTGGAAAGCCGCTATAAAGAGCTTCACCCTGAAAGGTATCAAAAATTTTATTAATTTCCAACAATGCTCCATCTGTTTTTTTTGGTTTTTCTATTTTATTCCTACCAAACACTAAACTTATATCTTGATTAATTAACAGCTACTACTTAAAATTACTTTTTAATTATAAAGTCTGTTAATAAAAAAAGAAGCTAAAATAAATATTTAGATATGAGTAAGAAAGCATCAAAATCAAATAGAAAATCTACACAAGTTAAGCTAGTGAGCACTGCAGATACTGGTTTTTATTATATTGGTAGAAGAAATATGACACAAAAAAAGGATAAAATGGAGTTTAAAAAATACGACCCAGTAGTTAGAAAGCATGTTTTATTTAAGGAAAAGAAAATTTCTAGTTAAAAAATATGGCAATAATTTCTGACATCACTTCTGGTGCATTAAGAACTGCTGAAAATGCTGCTATTGCTTGTTATGAGTGGATTGGCAGAGGTAAAGAGAAGTTAGCTGATGCTGCAGCTGTTGATTCTATGAGGAACTCTCTTAATCAGATGCCAATTAGCGGTACTATTGTTATAGGTGAGGGTGAAAGAGACGAAGCGCCAATGCTTTATATTGGTGAGGAAGTTGGAACTGGTGGCTTAGAGCTTGATATTGCCCTTGACCCATTAGAAGGTACCACCATTTGTGCAACTGCAAACCCAAACTCTTTAACTGTAATTGCTTTTTCCAATAAGGGTAACTTACTTAATGCTCCAGATGTTTATATGGACAAAATTGCTATTGGTCCAAATTTGCCAAAAGATATTATTGATCTTGATAATTCTCCAAAGACAAATCTTCAAAACTTAGCTAGAGCTAAAAAATGTAACATTTCTGACTTAACGGTAATGATTTTAGATCGTACTCGTCATGAAGAGTTGATCGCAAAGTCTCGTGAATCTGGCGCTAGGGTAAGATTAATTTCTGATGGTGATGTTGCTGCAGCAATTGCAACAACTGATCCAAAAACTGGAATTGATATCTATATGGGAACCGGCGGTGCTCCAGAAGGAGTTTTGGCCGCAACTGCGCTTAAGGTTTGTAATTCTCAAATGCTTGGTCGTCTAATATTTGACAATAATCAGAAGCAAATTAATCGTGCTAAAAAAATGGGTATTACCGATTTAAGTAAAAAATATTCGATTGCTGATATGGTTAAGGGCGATTGTTTGTTCGTAGCTTCTGGAGTTACTCACGGCTCAATGCTTAGTGGTATCGTTAGGAATGATAATTTCAATATTGTTAATTCTATCGTAATGGATTCAGCTCAGAAATCTATTAAAATAATTAATTCAAAATATCTAAAATAATGTCTAATATTAAAGTTAAAGCTCAGTACTTAAAGGATTTTTCGTTTGAACTCCCAAATGCTCCAGCAATCTTTAAAAAAAATATTACTAAATCTGAAATTAAATTAGCAGTCGATATTAATGCTAATAAGGTCTCTGATAGTAATGAGTATGAAGTTGTTTTATCAATTAAATCTTATGCCGAGATTGATGAAACTAAAGAGAAGTCCTTTATTTGCGAATGTTCTTATGCAGGAGTTTTTGAGTTGATCGATATTGAAGAAAAATTATTAGAGCAAACTCTATTAATTTATTGTCCAAATATCATCTTCCCCTATGTCAGAAGAATTATGACTCACGCAACTTTAGATGGTGGATTTCCACCATTAATGATTGAGCCAATTGATTTTTATACCCTATATGAAAATAGACAAAAACAAGATACAAAACAAGTTCCAGCAGGAGAAGAGTCAAAGGGGGTTGCAGCAAAAACCAAGGCCGAATAATATAGAAAAGTTAATAATTCCAGAGGAGTTTAATTCTGACAATAAACTACTTCTTCATAGCTGTTGTGCTCCATGCTCAGCAGATCTAATCCAAAGAATAGTTGATTCTGGCATAGAATTAACTATTTTCTTTTACAATCCCAATATTCATCCAAAAAAAGAATATGAAATCCGCAAGAATGAGAATATTCGCTTTGCAGAAAAATTAGGAATTGATTTTGTTGATGCTGATTATGATATTCAAGGTTGGTTTAAAAGAGCAAAAGGCTTAGAGAATGAACCCGAAAGAGGAGAAAGATGTACTAAGTGTTTTGATATGCGTTTTGAAAGGACCGCTCTCTATGCATATGAAAATGGTTTTAATGTTATTTCTACCTCTCTTGGTATTTCTCGCTGGAAAGATATGGATCAAATTAATGATTGTGGAGTAAGGGCCGCTAATAATTATAAAAACATTAACTATTGGACTTATAATTGGCGTAAAGGGGGCGGTAGTTCACGCATGTATGAAATTTCTAAAGAAGAGAAATTTTATAAACAAGAATATTGCGGTTGTATTTACTCACTTCGTGATACTAACATTTGGCGCAAAAAAAATAGTCGAGAAGAGATAGATATCGGCAAGGAATTCTATGATTTTCTTTAGGGTTTCTATGATATGATCGATTAATAACCAACTTGTATAAAGATTATTTTTATATGATAATCAATAATTATTAATTTACTTTGTAGTCATACCTAATATTTCAGCTATAATTAACAAGGCTTCTCAAAAAGTTAATTTATCTTTTAATGGAAATAAAACTAGTTCTACTGTATGTTGTGACTCATCTCAAAGGATTTAAAACTTATTTTTGTGATACTTGCAGAGCTTGGTAAAAAGGACTAGTAGAAAAGATAAATTCTATGATTTATAGAATCTTTAATAAAGATAGGGATATTATAAAAAATAGAAAATTTACTTAATAATATGTCAAGAAAAATATTAGGATATAAAACTCTTAACCAAGTTTGGAACAGGAAGCTGAAATTATCATCAAATTCTTTGGTTTAAAATTATATGTTTTGTTTAAATTAGTGGTTGAATTTAGATCCTAGTCTCCAATTGTCATATTTAACTGCAATACTTTCTTTCTATCTCTTCTCTAAGAAATTAGAAATCGTTTTGTTAAATTTGATAAATTGGTATTATAAATATTTTTTTTGTGCCGCTAGCAATATGTCTCTTGCTACTGGCGCCGCATATGTTGAGCCGAATCCAATATTTTCAATTACAATAGATATGGCAAATTTTGGTTTAGATATCGGTGCAAAGGCGGTAAAAATTGCATGATCTTTTCTTGTACTTTCACCGTCTTTAGAAGTAGAGACGGATTGGGCTGTTCCGGTTTTACCAGCCATTTGAAATTGTTTTTCTTTGATTCTTCTGTAATATGCCGTCCCCCCTTTTTCATTAACAACTTTTGACATTGAATTTTTTAAGAATTTTATTGATTGTTCATTGGCTATGGTCAATTCTGGCAATTCTAAATTAGATTGAGTAACAGCATCATTTTTAATTATGGTAGGAATTACTTTTTTGCCGTTATTTGCTATTCTTGCTGTTGCAACTGCAATTTGTAGAGGGTTTGACAACACATATCCTTGGCCAATTACGGCGTTAATGTCGTCGCCTCCAACCCATTTTTTATTGTATTTTTTCATTTTCCACTCAGGAGTTGGTACAGTTCCCTCGTAGAAGGTGCCTATATCTAAATCAAATCTTTCTCCATATCCAAATTTACGAGCAATGTTTGCAATTTTGTTAAATCCAATATCTTGAACTATTTTATAAAAATAAATATTGCATGAATGTTTTATTGCTCCTTCTAGGTCTAGCCTACCATGACCTTTTTCTTGCCAACAATGAAACATTCTATTGCCAACCCTAAAAGAGCCATTACATTTTATTGTCTCCTTACTGTTGAAGTCATTTTCAATGGCAGCGATAGCAACCATTAATTTAAAAGTTGACGCTGGTGGATAAAGAGCTGCAATGGGCCTATTATTTAAGGGCTTATCTGGATTATTTTTTAATTTATCCCAATCCTCATTTGAGATTCCTGTAGATAGTGAATTAGGATCAAATGACGGGGTTGATATATAGGATAATATCTCTCCATTATTTACATCCATCAATATTAATGAAGATTTTTTATCTTTTAACATGTCATATGATTTTTCTTGCAGTTCGTTATCGATACTCAAGGATATGTCTTGGCCTTTGGATGGTTTATTATGTCGCAAAGTCCTTATAGGAATTCCATAAGCGTTTATTTCGACATACCTTACTCCGTATTTTCCGCGTAAAGTATTATCAAATTCTTTCTCTATACCTCTGGCACCAATTTTAAAATCAGGATGATTGTAAATTTTTTTATTTTTATCTGAAATATCTTTTTTTAGCGGAGAGGAGACATATCCAGTAATATGAGCGTTTTGATATGGAAAAAGATAATTACGATTGATTCCAGCCTCTATAGCTGTATCTTCTAGTTTATACTTATTAACCTCTAATCGAGATAGATCATCCCATTTTATGTTTTCAATTAAGGTTATAGATCCAAGATAGGAGCGATTCTTTTTAATTTTTTTGAAAATAATATCAATTGTTTCTTTGTGTAATTGCAAAATATCAATAATTTTTGCCATTACTTTCTTAGTCCTATCTTTACTTCTGGGATAAAATATTAATTTATATTTTTTTCTGTTGATCGTCAGTGGTTGATTATTTCTATCGTAGATATCGCCCCTTGGAGATGGCTGTATAGCAGGTTTAATTCTATTTTTATCGGATCTTATAGAATATTCTTCATTTTTAAATATTTGTAAATACGCTAGGCGACTTACTATACTACTAAACAATGTCAGTTTGAATATCCCAAGGATTAAAATCCTCCTATTAAATAATTTATTTTTTTTAAAATCTTTTATTTTCAATGTATAAGATTAAAATATAACAATATTGCTGTTTTTTCTTAAGTCAGACATGTATGATTTGATAGATATTAATAATTTTTTTTTAAATATCATATCTTCAATTTGTCTTAAATTGTTAATATCAACATTAGGAATATCTTTCTTGTCGATAATTTTAAAAATATAATAGGATTCATTGAGTTCGGTTGGATTAGATATTTGCCCTATATCTAAATTTGAAATTGATTGGTATAATTTAGGATTCAACTCCCCTTCCTTAATCCAAGTAGCATCTTCTACAGATACATGATCATATAAACTAGAAAATTCTTTAGATAATTTTTTAAAATTGGAGCTATCCTTAAGTTCTGAAAATAATATTTTAGCTATTTTTTGAGCATTGTCACTCTTAGCTATATAAATTTCTAAGATTTTAAAGGATTTAATGGTATTTTTTATATTATTAATTTCTAAAATTTCGTTAATATCTGAGTTTGTGGCCTTAATTGCGGGAGAGATATTTTTTTGTACCACCTTACTAAAAAGAATTTTAGTTTTAATTTGATCTCGATAATTTTTATAGGAAATATCCATATCCTTCATCCTTTTTTTTAACGTCGCCAAGTCTCCATGATGATTGGCAATGATTTGATTAATTTCGCTTTCTATTTCTGTATTTGTAGTGATATTTTGCTTTTTAATATCAGTAAGTCGTAATTTTTCTTCAATAATTTGTTGCAATAATTTGTTGAGAATAATCTTTTTTTGCGATTTAGACTCGACATCAATTTCAGACAAAAACCTAGTTAGTTTGTAATATTGATTAATATCAATATTAGTAATAATTTGATTATTAACTTTGGCAATTATTTTAATATCTTGTGAGGCATATAGATTATTGACAAAGATAATCAAAAATGACAATATGTAGAAAGTGCTTTTAATCATTTGGTTTCGTTAGTTGGCACAACCAGATAAAAGATTTATTTAAATCTTTTTTTAATAACAATGAATTAATATTATAAGATGAAATTTTTTATAGATACAGCAAATATAGAAGAAATTAAAGAATTATCAAGTTCTGGCTTGCTTGACGGAGTGACAACAAATCCATCATTAATTGCTAAAGAGGGTGGTAATTTTTTTGAAATATTAAAAGAAATTACTAAAATCACCGATGGCCCAGTCAGTGCCGAAGTGATGGCAACCGACTCTGAAAATATGATTAAGGAGGGGTTAAAATTAGCTAAAATTGCTAATAATATTTGCATTAAATTGCCATTAACTATGGCAGGGTTAAAAGCTTGTAAATATTTTTCTAATGAGGGTATAGCAACCAATGTTACTCTTTGCTTTTCTACTGCCCAGGCGATATTGGCAGCTAAGGCTGGAGCCAGCTATGTTTCGCCTTTTGTAGGAAGGTTGGATGATATATCTTTCAATGGTCTGGAATTAATTTCTGATATCAGGATGATTTATGATAATTATCCAGAATTTGAGACCGAAATTCTTGTTGCGTCAATTAGGAATCCTATCCACATCACTGAATCAGCAAAAATTGGAGCTGATGTCGCCACAATTCCAGCTAAGGTATTCAATCAATTAGTTTCTCATCCGTTAACTGACAAAGGTTTGGCTACCTTTAGCGCTGATTGGAAGAAAACAAAGCAAGATATTCTTTAATTAATGTTAATTTGGGCTTTAACTGACAATCGGGCTGGTAATAATTCTCAGACCGTAGGTTTAGCTCAAAATTTATCAGAAAATTACCAAATCAAAGAAATCTCCTATAATAGGCTGGCAAATTTACCTAATTTTTTAAAATTTAATTCCTTAATAGGTATAAGTACCAACTTAAAAGAGGGGTTAATAAATGCAAAATCTCCTGATATTATTATTTCTTGCGGCAGGAAGTTAGCAAAAATTGCCATTTTCCTTAGGAAGCATCATAAAAATAGTTTGTTGGTGCAAATTATGAATCCAAATATCAGTTTTAATAAATTTGATATTATAATTTTGCCCAACCATGATAAAAACTATCAGAATCCAAATATTATTAGAAGTTTTGGGTCACTAACGAAAATAAATCATAAAAAATTAGCATTAGAGTATCATAAATTTAAGGATTTACTTGGAAACATTAAGAATCCAAAAATCGCTCTTTTACTTGGAGGATCCTCAAGAAAAAAAATTTTCACACTCCAAACTGCCATAAAATTAAGAAAAATTTGTCAAAATATTTCAAACAACATGAATGCCAGTCTGTTAATATTAGATAGTAGGAGGACGGATGATCTTATATTGCAAGAATTTCAAAATAACTTAGAATGTAATTATAAATTTTTTAAATATGAGTTTAAGAAGCCAAATCCGTATCTGGCAATTTTAAAGGATGCCGATTATATTATTGCAACTGGGGACTCAATTTCCATATGTTCTGAGATTTCTAGTCTGAATAAACCTATTTATATTTTTTCAGAAAAAGAATTTTGCTCAAATAAGCATTTAAAATTTCATAAAAATTTATTTGATAGCAAATATGCTAGAAAATTAGAAGATAATATTGAAGTTTTAGAAAAATATCCTAGAAATATATTAGATGAAACGAAGAGAATTTCTAAATTAATTAAAGTGCAATATGAAAAGAAAAATAATAATAATTAACGAGGAAGATCAGAGAGTAGTCAATAAAATAAAAGATTTTTTTAGAAAAGTTTTCTTAATATCCTTATTTTTTATTATCACAGCCGCCATATTCTATGTCACAATTATTGTTTCAGTTTTTGTTTTTGGATTCATTATTATTTTTGGAATTATTGGTTATTTATACTTAAAAGTCGTGCAAAAATAATTTGATAATGTTTAGGTTATTTATATACAACTTTTTGAAATTAAAAAAAGTAATATTGATAAGATATGAAGCAAACTAGATCTTTTAGGATAATAAATCGTCGCAAAACTAATGAAATTTCAGTTGGAAATGTCAAAATTGGTGCTAATAATCCAATTTCAGTGCAGTCGATGACAAGCACATTGACCACTGATATAGAGGATACAATTAGGCAGGTTAATGAATGTTACGAGGCGGGTGCGGAATTAATGCGAATCTCAGTTCCAGATCAGGAATCGTCAGAGGCTTTGGCAAAAATTATTCCACATTGTCCAGTTCCAATTATTGCAGACATACATTTTCATTACAGAAGGGCGATTGAGGCGGCAAAAGCTGGAGCAAAATGCTTAAGGATTAATCCTGGTAACATTGGATCTGATAAAAAAATAAAAGAAGTTATTAAAGCTGCAAAGGATTACGGGTGTTCTATTAGAATCGGGGTTAATGCGGGATCTTTAGAGCAGGAATTGCTTGATAAATACCAAACACCATGTCCTGCAGCTTTAGTTGAGTCGGCAAAGAGGCATATTAAAATTTTAGAAGATAATGATTTTTTTGAGATTAAAATCAGCGTCAAAGCCTCTGATATATTTTTAGCAATTCGTAGTTATGAAGATTTAGCTAAGGAGTGTAGCTATCCTTTTCATATTGGTATCACGGAGTCTGGTAGCCTTGCTTCTGGAACTGTAAAATCTTCTATTGGTCTTGGGCACCTACTTATGAGTGGTATAGGAGATACAATACGCGTCTCTTTATCTGCAGATCCTGTGGAAGAAGTTAAGGTCGCGTATGAAATGTTAAAATCTCTAGGAATTAGAGCAAGAGGAGTTGATCTAGTTTCTTGCCCATCTTGTGCTCGCCAGGCTTTTAATGTAATTGATGTTGTATCAGAAGTTGAAAAAAGAACATCTCATATCAAAAATCCAATTGAAGTTTCAATTCTAGGTTGCGTTGTTAATGGTCTTGGTGAAGCTGCTCATACCAAAATTGGAATTACTGGCGGTAATAATAATCGTCATAATGTTTATATTGATGGTAAACCTTCACACAAGGTGGAAACTAAAGATTTAATTGATCATATTGTTGGATTGGTTGAGAAATATAGTAGTTAGGAAGATTTAATAAGTTCCAACTCTTATGTCAATTTCTACTTTAAAATAAACGATGAATTCTATGATTCATAGAATCTTTCTTAAAGATAAGGATATTTAGAAATTAACGCAAAAGAAATTACAAAAATAGAAGATTTACTTAACAATATAACAAGAAAAATATTATGATATAAAGCTCCTAATCAAGTTTTGAGCGAGAAGCTAAAATTAACATCAAATTTAGTGGTTGAATTTAGCGAAGAGTTTAAACTATAAAATGGTCATTTATACAGTTTTTATGATAGTCTTATTTACGATAAACCAAGCTTTTATATTCGGCCATTAGGTCGAGTGTTATTTCGCTAACCTCTGGGTAGGAATATTTATTATCAATTGAACCTACTCTAGTTATTTCAGCGGCACTTCCAGTTAAGAACACATCTTTAGCATCTTCCAGCTCTTCGGGTAAAATATGCCTTTCAACAACTTTGATATTTTTATTTTTAGCAATTTCAATGATAGTTTGTCTAGTGATGCCATTTAAAAAACAGTCTGGAGTGGGAGTGTGTAATTCATCATTTTTCATTACTAAAAATAGATTAGCCCCAGTCGCTTCTGATAAATATCCTCGATAATCAAGCATAAGAGCGTCATTGTATCCCTCCGCCTCTGCTTCATGTTTACTGATTGTGCAAATCATATAGAGACCTGCAGCTTTAGCTTTTATTGGCGCCGTTGCTGGATCGGGACGACGATATTTGGCAAACTTTAATTTCAGTCCTTTTTTTCTAGCTTCCTCGGAGTAATATGGTGGCCAAGGCCAGCAGGCAATTGCTACATGGATAGTATTGTTTTGAGCAGAGATTGCCATTTTCTCAGAACCTCTCCAGGCAAAGGCGCGCATATAGCCATCAACGATATCTTGTTTAGCAGCAATTTCTTTTTTATATTGATCTAGCTCTTCTATAGAATATGGAATTTTAAAACCTAAGATTTCAGCAGATTTGTGAAGTCTGGTGCTATGCTCAGTGATTTTAAAGATTTTTTTATCATAGATTCTCTCACCTTCAAAAACGCAAGAGGCGTAATGTAATCCATGATTTAAAATATGTGTTGTAGCATCTTGCCAAGGGATAATTTTACCATTTTGCCAAATGTATCCAGGTCTCTTGTCAAAAGGTATGATTTCCATCGGTGTTTTTGTGCGATTTTATTTTCCAAGAGCAGACTTGACTTTGGTAACAATCTTTTCAAATGTGTCGGGGTTTTTAACGGCAATATCAGATAGAATTTTTCTGTCAATATCAATATTAGAAAGTTTTAGACCGTTAACGAATTCGGAATAAATTAAGCCATAATTTCTAACGCCAGCATTAATTCTTTGAATCCAAAGCCTTCTGAAATCTCTTTTTTTGTTTCTTCTATCACGATATGCATATTGCAGAGCCTTCTCAACTTTTTGGATAGCAATTCTATAGCAATTTTTTGCCCTTCCTCTATAACCTTTTGCTAATTTTAAGATTTTTTTATGTCTCGCTCTTTTGGTTACTCCTCTTTTTACTCTACTCATTTTTCTTGAATTATCTAGTTATTATATGGCAATTTATGCCTTAAAATGTTGGATCTATTAGTTTCACTAAGGATGGTGGAACCAGAATTTAATCTTTTTCTTTTACGGTTTTTATTGCCAAGGTTATGGCTAGTAAAAGAGTGTTTTGCTTTAATTTGTCCAGATTTAGTTACTTTAAATCTTTTTTTAGCACTGCTGTTTGTTTTTAATTTAGGCATCGAAACTATCTTAAATTTTTAATTAATTGAATATTAGAGCTAATCTAGAAATAAATGTCAACTATTTTAAGGTTCTAACCTTAATCATTTTGTCAGGATTGCTGACTGCGCCATTAGCGCCGTCACCTTTTTTAATTTGATCAATAAATTCCATACCTTTAATAACACGACCAAATACACTATATTGATTATCGAGATGAGGTGAGTTATCGAGCATAATAAAAAATTGACTATTAGCGCTATGAGGGTTTGCAGATCTGGCCATAGACAGAATTCCCTTAACATGAGGTTCATCAGAAAATTCAGATTTTAAATCTGGTAAGTGGCTGTTACCGGTTCCAGTGCCCGTTGGGTCCCCAGTTTGTGCCATAAATCCTGAAATTACGCGATGAAACACTATTCCATCATAAAATCCTTCATTAGCTAAGGTTCTGATTCTGTCGACGTGATTTGGAGCTAGATTTGGTAATAATTCAAATTCTGTTTTACCGTATTTTGTTTCGATTACTAAGATATTTTTCGGGTCAATGTTTTTGGCTTGTAAGTTAGTCATATTTAATAAAATTAATGTTATAAGGGTGATTATTTTCTTCATAATGTTCCTTTGGTTGAATTAACAAGATGATTCTTATCATTAACGGTAATTGCAATTTTTAGTGATTTTGCAAGAGATTTAAAGCAGGATTCCACAATATGGTGACAATTAACGCCGTAAAGATTTTCAATATGTAAATTACAACCAAGATTATTGCAAAAAGCAAGGAACCATTCACTAAAAAGCTCAGTATCCATTTCTCCAACCTTATTTCTCTTAAATTCAACGTTGAAGACATTGTATATCCTGCCAGATAAATCAATAACACATCTAGTCAAAGTTTCATCCATCGGAATATAAAAAAAGCCATAACGATTAATACCCCCCTTATCTCCTAAAGCTTTTTTAATTGCGAGGGCAACAGCAATGGCAGAATCTTCAGTCGTATGATGAAAGTCCACACTAAGATCACCTCTAATTTTTAAGTCAATATCAATACCGCTATGATGCGATAGTTGCTCGATCATGTGATCAAGGAAGCCAATTTCAGTGTTGATATTATGTTTTCCGGTACCATCAAGGTTAACTTTTACTTCGATCGAGGTTTCTTTGGTATTTCTCGAAATTTGAGCTGTTCTGTTGCTAGTCATATTTGAGTTTTTAATAATACGTAATTTTTACCATTATTTAGATATTGTTAGTCAATTTTGTTAAAAGATTAAGACTAACAATCTTCAATATATTTTTTAAATTTATTTTTTTCACCATCATATTTGTCAGCATCCGGCAAGGGATCTTTTTTAAGAGTAATTACTGGCCATTTTTCTGAATATTTACGATTAATCTCGATCCACTCCAATAATTCTTCTGATTCAGGAAGGATTGCTTCAGCTGGACATTCTGGTACGCAGACTCCACAATCAATACATTCGTCAGGATTAATGACCAACATCTCATCTCCTTCGTAAAAACAGTCAACTGGACAAACTTCTACGCAATCAGTATATTTACATTTAACACAATTGTCAATTACGACGTAAGTCATTATAGAGAGCTGATTAATTTTTTTACCGCAATAACCGACGAATTAAACATTTTTTGCTCATCCTTATTAAGACTAACTTCAATTATTTTTTCCACTCCATTTTTTCCAAAAATTGCTGGAACCCCAATATAAAGATCTTTTACACCATACTCGCCATCTAAATACACTGCAGCTGGAAGAATTTGTCTTTTATCTTTGAGGTAAGCGTTGGCCATTGAGATTGCAGATGCTGCTGGAGCATAAAAGGCGGAGCCATTACCAAGTAATTTTACAATTTCTGCGCCTCCATCTCTGGTCCTTTGAATAATCTCATCAATTTTTTCTTTACTTGACCAACCCATTTTTATTAAATCAGGAATTGGTATTCCGGCAACGGTAGAGTAACGAATTAGAGGAACCATAGTGTCGCCATGACCACCCAAAACAAAAGCCGAAACATCCTCGATTGAAACGTCAAACTCCCTTGCTAAGAATAGACTAAGTCTGGCAGAATCCAGAACACCAGCCATACCCACAACTTTATTCTTAGCAAAGCCTGTAGCTTTCTGCATTAAATAAACCATAGCATCAAGAGGGTTAGTAATAACAATTACAAAAGCATCTGGTGCATAATTTTTAATATTTTTACCAACTGAAGAGACTATGTTGCTGTTAGTTGCGATTAAATCATCACGACTCATACCCGGTTTTCTAGCGATACCAGCGGTTACAATAATTACATCAGAATCTTTAATGTCTTCATAATTTTTGGTACCAATAATATTAGAATCAAACAAGTCAATTGAAGATGATTGCTCAATATCTAGAGATTTACCTTTTGCAGTACCGTCGCTAATATCTAGAAGGACTATATCGCCTAGTTCTTTTAAGCCAGCAAGGTGGGCTAATGTTCCACCAATATTACCTGCGCCGATTAGAGAGATCTTATTTCTTTTTATCATAATTGTTTTACTAAATTAATTTACGAGTACGATATAATCAACCAAGATAATCTTGAATATTTTGCCTATTATGTTTGTTTTTGTTTATGTATTACGAAATATAATCGGCATTGTACAAATTCTCTATCTACAGTGCTAGATAAAAATAACAAAATCTGCTTGATAAAAATTCAAACTTAACTTAATTAACTATATAAAATTTCTAATATTGTTTTGATTTTTAGTCAAGATTATTTTCTAAACTAATCATTTCATCGAAAGAAGGTCTTCTTCTAATGATTTTAAACTCCTTATCTTTAACTAAAATTTCAGGAATTAAAGCTCTAGAATTATATTCGTTAGACATGGATGATCCATAAGCCCCGCAAGAAAGAAATGCTATTAGATCTCCGGATTTTGGATTATGAAATTCTCTGTCATGAGCAAAAGTGTCTGTGCTTTCGCAGATTGACCCAACAATTGAGAATTTTTTTATAACACCTTCGGCTTCCTCTACGGTAATGATGTCATGATATGAGTTATAGAGGGCTGGTCGCATAAGGTCGTTCATCGCAGCGTCAATGATCATAAAATTTCTGTGAGGGGTGTTTTTAATATGAGTAACCTTGCTAATTAATACTCCAGAATCTCCAACCAAAACTCGTCCAGGCGCAAGAGTTAGGGAGATGTCTAGATCTTTTGTAATTTCTTTGATAATATCTGCATAATCAGATATTTTTATTGTTTTTTCATCATCATAAGAAATTCCAATCCCCCCTCCTAAATCAAAATTTTTTATTTCTATGTTATTTTCTTTTAGTTCAAAATATAATTCTCTAATTTTTAGAAAAGCTTTTCTGAAGGGCTCTAAAGAAGTAATTTGTGACCCGATATGGGTTGAAATTCCAAAAATTTCAATTGCGGATAAGTTTTTTGCAATTTTATATAGTTCTAACGAATCTTCAATATCAATTCCAAACTTATCACCTTTTCTTCCAGTAGATATTTTTTCGTGGGTGCAGGCGTCTATATTTGGATTGATCCTAATTGCAATCTTAGCAATTTTACCAAGTTTTTTAGCAACTTTACTTAAAAGATAAAGTTCAGATTCAGATTCTACTGAAAATTCTTCAACTTTATTTTCTAAAGCATATGTAATTTCCTCTTCAGTTTTTCCAATTCCAGCGAATACAATTTTTTTTGGATTGATTCCAGCTTTAATTGAGCGAAAAATTTCTCCAGCTGACACGGCGTCAATTCCTGCGTTTTTTTTAGCTAAAATTTTAACTAAATTAATATTAGAGTTAGCTTTAATGGCGTAACAAATTTTATGATCTATGAAAGAAAAATTTTTAACAAAATTGTTAAAATTCTTTTCCAAAAGAGATTGGCTGTAGCAATAAAATGGCGTAGGAATTTGTTCGGCTATTTTAGTAATTTCTAAATCTTCAATGTATAGTTTTTTACCTCTTTTGGTAATAAAGTCTTTCATTTTAAGAGATTTTTAATTCGAAGGATTAGTTCCTGTGGCTCAAATGGTTTTGTTACATAGTCATTAGCGCCGCTTTCAAGGCCGCAAACCCTATCCTTTGCATCACCCACAGCACTTAAAATTATTGCCGGAATATTTGATTCTTTTCGCAGATTCTTTAAAAAATCAATACCCGATTCTCCAGGAAGCATAACATCGATTATTAAAAGATTGTATTTTGTAGCTTTAATCATTTTTCTGGCTTCATCTGTATCTTTGGCGATGTCAGTTGCGAAGTTGTTATTGTCCAAATACTCTTTTAAGAGCTCTCTAAGTCTTGTATCGTCATCTGTAATTAATATCTTAGCCCTCTTTGTCATAAAACTTGATTTATAAATAATAGGTAATTATTATTATTTTTTTGCCGAATTAGCTCAATTGGTAGAGCACCTGATTTGTAATCAGTAGGTTGTCAGTTCAAGTCCGACATTCGGCACCACTCCATACCAATAATCCTCGTAGAACTCCTTAATAATCAAACTAACAATATCCTAACTTAATTGGATGCCATTAATAATAATTTATTTAATTTAGATAATTTTAATAAAGTTACTATTGTTACAATTAGTAAAGTCAGCGATATAATCAAGATGAGAAATATAAATATTTTTAAATTTTGATCTGCCTTATTATTATCCATTTCTTTATTGCTTATGGTCTGATTACTTATATTGTCAAGTTTGTTAATAATATTATCTAATTTTCTTTTTATTTCGGGATCAAATTTTGGCTGTATTATAGTCTCTAATGTTTTTATTTGGTTTTTGACGTCACTATTAACATTATTTGTATTTAGTGTAGGAATTGTTGGTTTTTTAATATCTTGATTTAAATTTGTATTTTTATCTGGTGTATCTTTTTGATTCTTTGAAGTGTCGTTGGCATTTATCGCCTTATTTATCTCCACGTTAACTTTTTGTGTAGTAAGGTTATCAATTGCATTAATATTTATTTCATTGGCGTTTGAAAAATTTATAAAAACCAAAGATAACAAAATAGTAAATAATGTGATTATTTTCATAATTCTAAATTTTAGATTGCTGTAAAGAGTCTTTTGCTAAAGAAATAAGTTGTTTAAATCTGTGTTTGATAATAGATTAATTACCTATATAAGTTAAAAAATACTAGATTTTGAATTACCATAAATATATAATTAAAATTAAATGTTTTTGTTTATATTTGCAATCTTTTTTAAGAGTTTTTTGTATGAGTAATATATTCGGTTCATTTCCAAATTCCAGACCCAGAAGATTAAGAGGGGCTCCATGGATTCGGGATCTATTTAGCGAAATTAAAGTTTCTAATCAAGATTTTATTAAGCCGTTTTTTGTTATTGAGGGTGTAAATAAAAAAGAGCCAATCTTGACATTATGCGACAATTATCGCTTCTCAATTAATCTTCTTGTTGAAGAAGTTAAGAAGGTAAGAGATTTGGGAGTTACGGCGATTATGCTTTTTCCGGTAATTGAACAGGGTTTAAAAGATAGTCTTGGAAATGAGGCTATTAATGAAAATAATTTACTTTCGAGAGCAATTTTTGCTATTAAAAAAGAAGTTTCTGATATTGGTATTCTAGCCGATGTTGCTCTCGATCCTTATATGATTCATGGTCATGATGGTGTTTTAGGGGATTTGAGTAATCATGTCTTAAATGATGTTACTAACGATATTTTAGCAAGACAGGCATTGACTTTAGCTAAGGCTGGTGTGGATGTAGTTTGCCCATCTGATATGATGGATGGTAGAGTGGGGGTAATTAGAAACAATCTTGATAAAAATAAATTCTCTCATGTTGGAATTATTTCTTATGCCATAAAATATGCTTCTAATCTTTACGGGCCATTTCGTGATGCGCTAAATTCTTCTCAAAATACCGACAATTTCAATAAAAAAAATTATCAGATGGATTATCGTAATTCTAGTGATATTTTTAAGGAAGTTGCTATGGATATAGAAGAGGGTGCTGATGCTATAATTATTAAGCCGGCAACTCTTTATCTCGACATTATTTCGAAAATTAAAGAAAATTTTAAAATTCCAATTATCACCTACCACGTTAGTGGTGAATATTCAATGTTAAAATTAGCTGCTCAAAATAACTTAATAGATTTTGATAAGGTTTTTGAAGAAAGTATGATCGCCTGCAAAAGGTCTGGAGCCGATGCAATTATTCATTATCAGAAACTTTCTTAAAATAGGAAATTAGATTGTACTATTACTTATCCAATATCGTAACAATTATCAAATTTAACTGCTTTAAATATGGGAATTGGTATTAGCAGGGTGTCGATTTAAAAGTCCCAATCATCTCGGATGTAATGACATGTATAGCCGTCGGGGTTTTTTTCTAAGTAATTTTGATGATAATCTTCCGCTATATAAAAATGACGATATTCTTCTAAGGTTGTCGCAACTGGTTTTTGTAAAATTTTTGCCTCATTAATTTTAGAAATTACATTTTCTGCTATAATTTTTTGGTCCTCATCAATATAAAAAATTGAGCTACGATATTGTCTTCCTATATCATTTCCTTGTTGATTCAGGGTTGTTGGGTCGTGAATTTTAAAAAAGAATTTTAAAATCTTTTCATAAGATATAATATTTGCGTCAAAAGTTACTTCAATTGTTTCGGCGTAATTTGTTAGGCCGGAGCTGACTAATTTATAGTCAGGATTTAGCTCTGCGCCTCCGCTATAGCCATTTATGACATCAATTACACCATCTAGCTTTGAAAACAAACCTTCCATTCCCCAAAAACAACCTCCAGCTAAGATAGCTCTATCCATCCTAATTTCACTCTCCTCTTCAAATAGAAATAAATATTTACCATATCCCTTTTCTTTTAATTGATTTTTTGGAATAAACTCTAATGATGCAGAGTTAATGCAATAGCGACTACCTCCAGATTCTTTGGGGCCATCATTAAAGACATGACCCAGATGAGCGTCAGACAATGAAGACCTAACTTCTGTACGAGTTATTGCTGATGTATTATCTTCTTTTAATGCTACAAAATTACTATTGATGGCTTTAGTAAAGCTTGGCCACCCCGTTTTAGAGTCAAATTTGTTAGTTGATGAAAAAAGTGCCTCACCATTAATGACGTCGACATAAATTCCCTCTTCCTTGTGATCCCAATATTTATTTTTAAATGGAATTTCTGTGCCATTATGAAGGGTTACATATTTTTGAGTCGCATTTAGGTGAGAAGTGTCATATTTTTTTTCATCTGCCATAGTTAGATTAGTATTAATTAATATTATATATAATATACGCCTGAACATAGTTTTATAATTTTTTTACAATCGTACGGCAATATTTTTTTCTTTTAAATAATTTTTTGCCTCTTTAATTGAATTCTGCTTAAAATGAAAAATTGAGGCAGCTAAAATCGCATCTGCCCCAAAATTCACACCCTCCACTAGATGTTCTAGATTGCCAACTCCGCCAGAGGCGATAACTGGAATATCAAGATTTTTTGAAATTAACTTAATTAATTCTAGATCATAACCAGACTTTGTTCCATCACGATCCATAGAGGTTAGCAATATTTCTCCAGCACCAAAAGATTGCATTTTTTTAGCCCATTCAAGAGCGTCAATATTGGTTGCAACACGACCTCCATTTGTAAAAATTTCATATCTTTTACCATTCTTTTTGGCATCAATTGCTACCACAATACATTGACTTCCAAATTTTTGACTAGCCTCCTTAACTAAATTAGGATTCTTTACTGCTGCAGAATTTATGGTAACTTTATCTGCTCCAGAAAGTAGTAAATTTCTAACGTCTTCAACCTTTCTTACGCCACCTCCAACTGTAAAAGGAATAAAGCAGACTTTAGCTACTTTTTGCACCATCTCGTAGATTGTTTCACGATTTTCATGGGAGGCATTAATATCTAAAAAACACAACTCATCCGCACCCTCTTCGAAATAAAATTTAGCCTGCCTTACTGGGTCTCCAGCATCAATTAAATTTTTAAAATTAACTCCTTTAACAACTCGGCCATTACTAACATCGAGACATGGAATTATCCTTTTTTTTAGCATATTTTTTAATAAAAATTGCAATCTATTTTTAATCATAGAAAATGAGTATAATAGAATCAAATTATTTTACTATGGACATCAAGGAAGCGATAAATAATATTATACATAAGCATAATGAGGTTAAAAAACCTTTAAAAACAAAAGATGAGTCCAATAATGATTCCGATCAAAATTATATTAAAAAAGAGGAAAGTCAAGAAGATCTATATAAGAGTTTTGAGGATAATTTTCATCACATAGTTGACGACGTGCCTCCAAATTATTGGAGAAGTAACTTTCAAAAAAAAATCAAAAAAATAGAAGCGGTAAGTAGCAAAGTTGATAAAAAAAGTAAGTTTTATCTTCATTATGGAATGAGGGTTAATCTTTCCAAAAAAACAGAAGAAGCTTTGGCAATTATAGGATTAATGAACATTATTCGAAAAGTTCATACAAAAAATGATATTTTTGACAAAATGGCTGATATTAAAATATTGGAGGAAAAGATAAAAAAAGGTAAAGTTACTGGTTTACTTTCTATGATCAAAAATATTTCATCATCAGATTCTGATGGAGGAAGTTCTTCAGACAAGGAATTGGAAAAAGAAATCGAGGTAAAAGATTCTGGAGATGAGAGGGGTGCATCAGAACATCTGAGGCTGGAAGAGGTTTATATTCAGGCAGTTGCAGTTTCTTTGCTTGCTGAGAGCGATGGAGATTGCGCAATCGCTAAGAAAATTCTTCATAATGGAGGTATGGAGGCAATTAAAAAGATGGATATATCTTTTTTAAAAACTACCTTAGATCAGTTAAATGAAGTGGTTATTACCGAACATGAGCTATAATACCAAAATTCATCTTAAAAACTATATTAAAATATAGATAATCTATTTTATCTAATATTTATCAAAAGCCTCGGGCAATATGAAAATACTACCCTTATTTTTTATAAATATTAGATAAAAATATTTTAATATAGTGCTTAATTTTCAAAAAACTTGATACAACATTAATAATTTTATATGAAAGCATATATTTTACACAAATCTGGGTCAGTATCAAATTTAAAATTAGAAAACCTTGAAGATCCTGATCCAAGGTCTAATGAAGTTGTTATTAAGCATACAGCGATCGGTGTTAACTTTTTTGATGTTAGTATTAGGAGGGGAGATTACAAGATAGATAAATTTCCTATTATTCTTGGCTTGGAAGGGGTTGGAATTATTGAATTAATAGGGGATGATGTAAAAGATTTTAAGATTGGTGACAGGGTTTGCTATGCAACTGGTGGCTTTGGAGCTTATGCTGAAAAAAGAGCTATTGATCAAAATTGCCTGATCCCTGCTCCAGATAACCTTTCGGATGATCAGATAGCATCTTCGCTACTCAAGGGTTTAACAGCTCACACTTTAATTACTCGTGTTTATAATGTTAAGCGTGCCAAGAGAGTTTTGGTACATTCAGCCTCTGGTGGCGTTGGTCAGTTTTTATGTAACTGGATTAGTCATTATCAAAAAGAGGTTATTGGTACGGTTGGGTCAGATGAAAAGATGTTAATTGCTAGATCCGCCGGTTGTAATCATGTAATTAATTACCGCAAGGATGATCTAGTGAAAAGCATGAGTGAAGTTACTAATGGCCTGGGTGTAAACGTAGTTTACGATGGTATTGGCAAGGACACTATCCACAAATCCTTATCTTGTCTTTATCCTATGGGAATTTGCGTCAATCATGGAGATGCTTCTGGAGTCTTAACAGATCTCGATCTTAATGAATTATTTTTTAGTTCACTATATTTTACTAAGCCAACTATGGCACTTTATAAATCGTCCAGATCAGAATTAATCTTATCTGCAATTGAGGTTTTTAAAGCTCTGTCAGGAGGAATTCTTAGGCCAGATATCAAGAGTTATTCTTTTGGCGATATTCCTAAAATTCACCAATTGATGGAGGATAAGAAAAATACCGGTCATTACATCGTTAAGATGTAGCTCGACATAAACTACATCCTCTTTTACTTCAAGATGAGACCTTTATATATCACAATATGAGTTGTTTTTT
>TARA_B110000259_G_scaffold34162_1_pt1 | contig 30609 bp, 30 predicted proteins | sample TARA_B110000259 | Tara Oceans TARA_B110000259 (sample SAMEA4397649) | marine metagenome | biome: Polar Biome; feature: [SRF] surface water layer (ENVO:00010504); material: water (ENVO:00002006), including particulate matter (ENVO:01000060) such as... | depth 5 m | reverse complement strand
AAACAATTTGACTTAGACTGTTAAAAACTATGGCTTAAAGTTCTGATACTTAAGCAATATTTAATATAAAGGTGTTTTTTTGTTCAATTTTCACGATATAGTGGCTTCCCATTTTTAATAATGTCTTCTAAAATCTGTGTCGTTATTTCACCATTCATCTGATAAACCATTTTACCTTTTGGATTGTAAAAAAATGTAATTGGGACTGTATTCACTGGTACGCCAATTGCTCTGCTGGCAATTTCCCCACTAACAAGTAATAGTGGATAGTCAATAAGATAGGTTGAAGCGAAATTAGCTAAATATTCTTTTTCAGGAATACCAAAGCTTTCTAACTCTAAGGTAAGTCCTAAGACCATGGCATCCTTCTCGTAATGTCGATCATGAAAGCTTGCAAGATCAAATAGTTCACGCCGACAATATGGGCAAGCTGTAGCCCATACATTGACAACAACCCATTTTCCTTTACCAATATATTCGCTTAATGTGTGTTGCTTGCCATCTAATCCTTCCAGCAAAGGATTGTGCTCCTGAGAAAAAGCTGTCCAAGTTAAAACTAACGATATCAAAGTAAAAATGCAAAGACACTTTTTTTTAAATATAGCTATAACCATAGGAATTCACCTTACTTACTCACTCAACAACATCAATTAATAGATTCAGAACCGCTATCGCCACGATGTAACGTTTCCTCACCCCAACACAATAAAATAGCACCTGATACAAACATAGCGATAGCAATAAACTGAAATGCTATTTCTACCGAATGGCTTAATTGAACAATTACTCCAATACAAAATGCACCAATAGCATAACCTAAGTCTCGCCAAAAACGATACATGCCAATTGCAGAGCTACGCCACCTTTTATCGGCTAGATCAGCAATTGATGCTGAAAGCGTAGGATAAAGCATAGCCATTCCAATACCAGAAAGTCCTGCTGAAAATAAATACCAATTTAAATTACTCTTAAACAACATGGCAGCAACGCCTAGGCCACAAATCCACATACCACATACACTTAATATATGACGTCCTATACGATCAGATAACCATCCGGAAATTGGTTGCAATAGACCCCAAACAATACCGTATATGCCAACCACCCATCCTATATTTTTTAAGCTAATACCCAATTGCAGCATAAAGATTGGGTATAAAATCCAGACAAGCGCATCTACAAACTTCTCGACCAACCCTGCTTGGCAAATTGCCATGAACCTTTTATCTTGCCAAGAAATACGTTTAAATAGTTGCAGTGTCGTCAATTGTAAACCGTTATTCACAGTAATATTTTTCAATGCTACTTCTACCGTGCTATCGGATTTTGCCCAATGCAATGTGTCTTTTACAAATAACATTGTCATGCTAATCGCAAGTAAGCTAGTAGATATTCCTGTAACCAATAAACTTAATCTTGCCCCAATCGTTGCTGCAAGTTGCGCTGTTACAATCCCTGCAATAGCAAGCCCTAAATACCCAACAGCTTCATTCAAGCCAATCGCCAAACCTCGCTCGTTTTGATGCGCAAAATCAAGCTTAGAGGCTTGAGTCATTGACCAACATAGACCTTGGTTAACCCCTAACAATACTGTAGCAGCCACAATATAGTTCCATGAGCTACCAAAGTAGATTAATAGAGGTATTGGAATAGAGAATAACCAACCAATGATGAGTACATTTTTTCGTCCTATAAATTCGGACAATCTACCTGAGATAAAGTTAAGAACGGCTTTAACTAGCCCAAATGCAATCACAAACAATGAAAAAAGCATGTATGAATTTTCAGGTAAACCAAACTCGGTTGTTGCTAATGCGGGTATAACTGTGCGTAATGTGCCAAGTGTTATTCCAACAAATAATATTTGCAAGAGTAAATGCAAAAATTGTGCTAAGTTAGCATTAATTCCCTTAGCAAGCGTGTTATCAAAAACCATAGGCTCACTTACCTTTCGATTTCATTCACTACGTTTTGAGTCGATTTATATGTGAATTATTCATGCTAAATCACCCAAATTATTTCTAGTATTAGATGCTGTCGTGACGCTATTAATATACGTCAGGAACAAAAAAAGCTTCTCGCGCTTCCTTTTCCAACTGTTTTACGTTGTCTCCAGTGATTGTCTTTAAAAAAGCTACTAGATTACTTTTCTCTTGCTTAGTTAAGGCCAAAGGCTTTAACAAGATATCTTTTGAAGGGTTATCATCGCCACCATTATTATAAAACTCAACCACATCCTCTAAAGTAGATAATGAACCATCGTGCATATACGGGGCACTTACGGCCAGATTTCTTAGACTAGGTGTCTTATATTTCCAGCTGTCTTTAGGATTCTCTGTAATTTCAAATCTCCCCACATCATTTTGTGGTTTTTCAGAGGAAGTCTCAAGAAGGTCGTGCTTAACTTGCACAATAACACCAGGTGCTAATTGAACTGGGAATGTATCGCTTTTATATTCTTTTTTCATTACCGTATTGTTTCGCGCCCAACCGATACCAGTATTATGAAATGACTGGTCTGTAAATAATGCTGTTTTACTATTAATAGTATGGCAAACAACACACCCACTTTTGCCATTAAAAATCTCAAAGCCGGCTCTTTCTTCTTTTGTCAGTGCCGTTTTATCTCCACCATAATGCCATTGATCAAACCTTGAATTACCAGAAGCAAATGTACGCTCATAAGCTGCAATTGCCTGACTCACTCTTTCTAATGTTACCCCGCCCTCATACACATCCTCAAACAAGCCCGTATAATCATCAAAGTTTTTTATTTTTTCTAGGACGTGTCCAACTGATGGATTGCCCATCTCATTAAAAGCGAGTAAAGGCCCAACTATTTGGTCTTCTAATGTTAGTTCACGACCATCATGAAATAAAAACTTGTAATAGCCTACGTTAAAAATGGTAGGCGAGTTCCTGCGATGTGACCGGCCCTCGATGCCAACGGCTGTTTCAAGCTCATTACTAGTAAAGCCTTGTTCCGGGACATGGCACATGGCACAAGAAATTGTATTGTTATGTGACAACCTTCTATCCATAAACAATTTACGTCCTAAGGCTATCTTTTTTACTGATGGTGGGTTGTCCTTTGGGTGGTGTATAGCAGGTAATCCGAGTGGTGATTTTTGTGTGCCAACAGTGGTGAATAAGTAACTAGACAGAAACTCGCTTTTATACTCAGCTATGCCATATAGTAAAATTATAAAAACTATGACACCGACTCTTTTATACATAACTTTATCTCTTTATAATTGCCCTATATTTTTATACTAATTACTTAGAGATACAGTCTCTATATCGTTAAGCAGCATTTCTTTGCTAATATACGTAGTTGAATATATTTCTCTTACAAATCCTTCTTCATCAATTAAAAAAGCTTTTAATACATGAGAGTAATTAAGGACTTTATCTTTCGTTAATGCATTAACATCGATATCCACATTCTGACCAAAAGCATCAATGACTGGAAGTAACTCATCAACTGATGATGTCGTCAAAAAATCCCACTCTATACTTTTTTTGTCTTTATGTAAGTTTGCAATCTGCTTTTCTAATCCAGCCATCATTATAGGAGTATCTCTGTTTGGATCGAAACTAATATGAACAAATCGCATTCGGTCGCGTAAGTTTTCATCTCTATCTAATTTGCTTTTTACTCGATGAAAAAGTGCCATCGCGTATGGGCACCCATCCGCATCTGAACAGCGTTGATAGAAAAAGGTAAGTAAGGTTATCTTTCCTTTTGTATATTTACTGATTGGTTGTAAGGTCCCAGTGGAATCTAAAACGGTTAATTCTGGAACAGAAAATATTTTATGTAGTGTATATGTGCCTGGGTCAGGCATTTTTACAGTTAAGTCTTGGGGTGAATAATCATCACTTTGTCCCAAAAAAACTGTCTGACTCTCCGTAATACTTGTGGTATTGATGAAGAAGAGCCAGACAGACAGGGAGGAAGCTACTATTAATATAACAATGCGTACAGTTCTTTTCATGGCGTAATGTTATAACCTTAATAGATAAATAAAACCTCAGGAGAACTATTAATTATTTGCCAAATTAAGCTTTGAACCAATTGAAGCTCTTAAAGGCTGTAGTGTTTTTAAATCACGTGCCTGGAATTTCATATGATGCGCTCTGCCTAACTTTTCTTTTTCAAAATCAATTTCAAATGCTAATTCTAACTCTTTACCATCCCAGTTATACATTTTCAAGAACTGATCATTTGACTGATCCTTCTTATCCCAATTAGCAACTAGTGATGTTGTAAAGTAAACGCGTTTTCCATCATAGCTAGGCGATACCATATTCACTTGATTACCAATTTTCTTGGTATAAATTTCTTTAGCATTTTTAGGGTCACTCATATCCCATAGGCGTGTAGTTCCGTCCATGAATGTATTAATCCACATTGTTTTACCATCTGGATTCATAGCAATATCAACTGGTAATGGTATTTTTGATGGATCACCAATCGTACCAGCTTCATATTGTTGCCATTCACCTGAATCATCTTGCATATAAGTATAGATTTTTGATGTTAAAGCTGTTGTTGTCACAGCCCAGTTATCACCCTCAGCAAAAGACCAACGTGTTTCTAAAGGCGCACCTGGTGTTTTAAACTGTTTAATTGGCGTCATTGACTTGTAATCCCACATCACTGATGTGTTGCCAAATTGCTTCATGGCTTCTGGGTCTTTAATCAATTTACCCAAATCCATCATGTAGTTATTCCACCCTGTAAATGACGTGGTTAACATAACATTTTTATTAGGGTTAATAGCTAGGTCATAGCCAAAGCCGTCGGCACCATCATTAGTCGGCATCATTGTCGTAGTGACTAATTCGCCGCTGTTGGTATATGTAGCCATACCGGTTCTACCACCGTGATCTTCTGCATTGGATAGTGCCCCAACAATCATTCTACCTGGTGTTGCATAAAATGTATGTGGCCCTACTAAACCAGTCGCTGAAGCGAAGTTTCTGATTGTTTTAATCCAACGTGGCTTTTCTGGGTTTGTCGCAACATCGAAAATATAGATATTGTTGCTATCTAAAGCACCAGCCCACATAAACTTGCGGTCATCCGTAAAGCCCATATGATGCGCCTCACCGCGGCCACCAACAGATATCTTATTAATAACTGTTCCGTAATGTGGTGAGTCTGGGTTTACATCCACTGTAACTAATTTATCAGACTCGTTACCAAGACCTTTAACGCCTAATGTCCAGATGTAGACAAAGTCTTCTTGGCCTTTCAGTAATGGTGTGAATGGTGAACAACTAGTCTCATCTGCAAAAGCAGTCGTTACTTGCGCTGTCATACCAATTGCTAGTCCTAGCACCGCTAAACGCGTTGCTTTTTTTATCGTGCTCATTTTTGTTTTAATGTTCATTTCAAAATCTCCTGACAATGATTAATAGACTAAACTTTATGTATTACATTCAATGCTTTACATTATCCAAACATTTAGTAAATTTGAAAATACTTCTATTACTTTAGTTAAAACTAACGGGTAACTTCGCTTCTTCCCAAGCTATAAAACCACCTGCCATCGATACAACCGATTGATAACCCATGTTAGCTAGTGATTGTGCGGCTAGTGCACTTCTACCACCGGAGCGACAATAAAGGACTATTTTTTCAGTCTTATTCGATAAACTTTTGATAGCGCCAGGGTAAGCGGTGTCAGTTCTAAACTCGAGCACACCTCTGGGCACATTAAGTGCATTTTCGATATGCCCAAGGGCGAACTCTTCAGGCTCTCTTACATCGATTATTAAGTGGGTGTTGTGCTGAATGGCTTCTTCTACAGCTGATAAATTACACTCTTCAATTTCACTCTTTGCTTGAGCAATAATTTCTGCAACTGAAAAATTTCCCATCTAGCACTTCCCCCAATTAATTATCCGATGTTCAAGAACTAGCTAAGGCTATTTAAAGTTCCAAGTAAAGCCTACGCCAGCTTGCCAATTACTTGCTTCAACATCATAAGTGCCAGCAATAGTCTGCTTCTCTTTTGGTGCAAAAGCACCATGTGCATCCACTCTTAACATTGGCAGTACTTGATAGCCAACACCTGCTGAAAAACTGTGTTCCCAGACAGCAGCTGCGTTAGTTGCTTGGAAATACTCAACTATTGCACCGGTAACAGGAAGTGGTGTTCCTGGAGCTCCAATACCACCAATAACATAGTTATTACCGATACCAATTACACCAGGATCTAGATTTCGTTTAAGCGGGTCTCTGGCGTGGGTGTAGCCTAAACGCCATTGCGCTTTACCTGTCGTCAATTGTCCGCCGAGTGCAAAGACGGTTTGATCTCTAAAGAAGTCTTTATAAAAATCAGCACCGGAATAATCTTTATGAATAACGTCAGCACTAATGAGCAAATCACCACCCATCAAGCTGTTATTGGAAACACCAATAGCAAACTCTTGCGGCTGTTGCCAAGCATCATCCCAAAAACCACCTGATCCATTAGCAATATAATCATCATAGGTAATTTTTAGCGGGCTTCTATAGTATCCGCCAATCGAAGTTGCACCCATATCATAGGTAGCGCCCACTGTAGCTCTCAAGCCATAGGCATGTGCTGATGAGCTATTTGAATTTAAACTGGCTTGTGCATAACCATTACCAATCGTTGCCATTAAACCGAGAGATAAATTATCAGTTACTTGATAACCAGCACCAACGTTTGCCATAAAAATAACGACTTCGCCGTTACCACCTCCACTGCCAGGTACTGCTCTAAAATCAGAACCTGCACCCGTTGCTGTTAAGCCCATACCAAGAACTAAGTTTTCAAATCCTATACCGCCCAAGCCTTGTGTAACAGAAACCGTAGGGATTAAGTAGTTGTCCGCATTTGATGTCCCTCCCCAAGTAGGTGCTTTTACTTTGATTTGTGGATCCAAAAATGTTGCCCCAAATGTGAAGGTAGTTCCCTCTTTATACTGCGTTAGGTTGGCAGGGTTGCCAAATACAGCAGCAGCTCCTTCAACTGTTCGCGCAATACTTGCACCACCCATACCCCCTGTTGCTGGTAGTACGGTGTTATTAACATCTGTACCAAAAGTAGTTGCTTGCACTATTGGAGTAAACAAAGCTGCAACAGCTAAAACTAAAATTTTATTTTTCATATTCCTGCTCCCCATGTAAATATAATTATTAATATAATCTCTAAATGTTAGCAATACAAAACTGTTAAATTGATTCGATTTGCTATTTTTTACAACACATGCACTTCACCTGACACTTCTCAGTGTTATTTAAATGCTTTATGTACTCTATACGTCAGCACAGTAATTACTATCCGTAAAATTACGGGTTATTAGAATTAAGCTACGTACGTTACAAATTTGTGAAATACATCTATATTGAAGTGAGAGAATTCATTCACCAATTATAAGGGCTTATTGAGTATTTAGATTTCTCAAATCTTTTTTTACATTTGCTTTGAGTCACACGAACACAAGACTTCACCTAAACCACTGCTCTTTATAATCTTTGAACCTTTTATACGTAAAACTACAGTTGAAAACATACACGTTATTCGTTATTTTTAAATTACTAAAAAAGATACTAAAAAACATAAGTACACACTTAATAGGCATAACAAATGATAATCAATATGAATTTAGATCAAAGCGTAAGTATTAATACCAACAAACGTAATTGGGCGACTACTCCGCATCACGGTATTTTGAGAAAAAAACTAGAACGAGAGCTTAGTGAAATAGGGCACGCCACCAGTATTGTTCAATATAAATCTGGCTCATCATTCAAATACCACTCACACCCTAATGGGGAAGAGATTTTAGTATTAAATGGTACCTTCTCTGACCAATTTGGTCACTATAAAAAAGGGACCTACATACGAAATCCCCCAGACTCATCACATGCTCCTTTTAGTAAAGGTGGCTGTACTCTTTTTGTAAAATTGAATCAATTCCCAGCTGGAGACACATCACGAGTATGCATTGATACTTTGAATACACCTTGGCTCACTGGTCAAGGGAATTTGCAAGTGATGCCTTTGCATTCTTTTGAAAATCAACATGTGGCACTAGTCAAATGGCCCTCTCATGAACAATTCCAGACACACACACATATAGGAGGAGAGGAAATTTACGTGATATCTGGTGAGCTTATTGACGAGCATGGGCGCTACCCAGCTGGCACGTGGTTACGCAATCCACATATGAGCCAGCACAATCCATATGTTGAAGAAGAAACCATTATTTTAGTTAAGGTCGGACATCTTTTAGTCTAAAATAAATTCAACCATATAGACTTAAGCTTAATCAAACTCTAGTTCGACTGTAATTGCGTCCACAGCAGCTTGAGCGCATTGATCATCATCATCGCCATTAGACGCTCCGGACACCCCTATCGCACCATATAGAGCACCACCAACATCAATCGTAATACCGCCGCCAATTGCCAATACTCTAGACATCCCTCTTATGCCGCTCGACTCATGTCCACTTTGCGTATTTTTTGCTAATAATGTTGTGTTAGTTTTAAAACTGACAGCGGTCCATGCCTTGTTTGTGGCTGCTTCTATTGTATGAGCGCCTGCAAGCCTGTCTCTTAGCATCACTTGCGTCTGCCCTGACCGATCCACAACAGCGATAGCCACTTGGTAGCCCATGTCTCTACATTTTTCCAATCCAGCTTGCGCTGCTTTTAATGCGGTCTTTGGGGTTAATTGCTTAATGGTGAAGCTAGGTTCAGCGCTATTAGCAGTACCATGACCTATTGTCAAAATCACTGCCGTGATAACTGCTTGATAGAAAGTTTTCAAAATAAATCCTTTGGCTAAGACATGAATCCTGGATTACCATCCATGCCGATAATTCTGGGAACATTCGGTTTAATTGTCGGGATAATTTTCTTATCTCTTATCCAAGTAGCCACTACATCCCATACAGGTTCGCCGCTTGCTCCTTCAGCGACCGGTGCCCACCCAGCTACTTTATAAGCTTTATTAGCATCAATATGTTTTCCATTCAGCCGCATATCTTGAATACGAGATCCCATTTTTGCATTAGGTTCTATTGCATATGTCATACCACCAACCCGTACCATGTCGCCACCCTGCTGATAGTAAGGATCTGGGTTAAACAGATTATCCGCAACATCTTCCATAATGGCTTTAATTTGACTGCCCTTCATTTCTGTTAGAGTACTATGGGAGTACGTCGTGGCTGTCTGATCCATTAAGTTTTCCATTAGAACATCTGTGTTTGGTAATAAAGAAGTCCCCCATCGGAATCCAGGGGAGAAGGCCATTTCAGCCCCTTTTACTTCCATTAATGCATCAACAATAACTTGGTCATAGGTGCCATTAAAATTTCCACGACGATATAAAGTGTCAGCCGTTACACCAAGTTTTTCATTTAATTTGGACTCATAAGGCGCGCGTATTTTTGTAATCAATGTCTCCATCTCAGCATCTGCTTGGAGGAAATGAGAGAACACTGGCAACAATTTATATTTAAAGTCTTCTACATGTCCATTGACCACTTTAAAATCAAGTACGCCAAGAAACTTACTGTTACTTCCCGCATTGGTCACAATCGTTTTGCCACCTGGGTTATCGACCATAATAGGAACGGGTATCCCATCGTGCGTATGGCCACCCATAATGGCATCAATACCACGGACTCTAGATGCCATTTTAATATCTACATCCATGCCATTATGTGATAATACGACGACGACTTTGGCACCTTTTCCCCTAGCCTCATCGACCATTTTTTGCATATTCTGTTCTTGAATACCAAAAGACCAATCTGGAACAAAATGACGCGGGTGAGCTATCGGCGTATAAGGAAAAGCTTGTCCAATGATTGCAACAGAAACGCCATTCATTTCTTTCATAACATATGGGTTGAATACTGGGTCCTCGAAGTCTAACGTTTTGACATTCTGCGCAACAAAATCAACGTGGCCATTAAAATCCTTCTCTATGATTTCCTGCACACGTTTATCGCCAAGTGTCATTTCCCAATGTGCTGTCATTACATCAACGCCAAGCTCTAAGCATGCATCAACCATGTCCTGTCCGTTAGTCCATAATGCCGTTGCCGAGCCTTGCCAAGTATCTCCACCATCCAACAGTAAAGCATCAGGACGATTGGCTTTCATTCGTTTAACTAGCGTAGAGAGGTGTGAAAACCCGCCAACTTTACCGTAAGTCAGTGCTGCTTGTTCAAAGTCTAATGCAGAAAAAGCGTGCGCTTCGGGCGTATGTGGCTTTACACCCACATATTTAAGCAGTGCTTCGCCCACTAAATGCGGAGGCCGTCCAAATGCTTCCCCGACCCCTAAATTAACTGTTGGCTCTCTAAAATATATAGGCTTAAGCTGTGCGTGACAGTCTGTAAAGTGTAAAAAATGGACGTTACCAAACTTCGGGATATCATACAGATTATCTGGTGATGCCTGAGCTAGCAGACTCTTTGTGTTAAGTGCCATTCCACTAGCGGCGGCAATACCCATTAATTGTAAAAATTCACGACGACTCATTGACATTTGATTTTAGTTTTCATTTTTTAAGGTTGTTTCTTCTGCTCATAGTATTGATTAAAGACGTGTAAGTAGCACACGTCTTTAATCAACGTTTTTACTGATTTACTGGAGAATCTGGCGCTAGCAGAAGTGCCATCACATCTTTAATTTGCTGCTCGTTGAGTATGCCATTATGCCCAAATCGCGGCATGTTAGAACATGCAATGAATGCTTGTGCATTATAGATTTTCGCCCAAGTATATTTGTAAATATCCTCACTATTGCCACGTAATTTTCCATATTGATATAAAGATGGACCGAGGTTGCCGTAGGCAATTTCTTCCTTGGTTATTTTATGACAACCGTAACAGTTCCCACCATTCGCAGTGCCAATAGGGTCAGAATACTGCCCGCCTTTACCATTATTAGCAATTTGATTGCCCGACACCCAATCACCTAAATACTCACCATCTGCTGGATATTTAACGGCTTTAAACTCACTGTCTCTAATTTTTGCGAGCGCTTCTATTTCCCCTGCTTGTCCCTCAAGTGCACTACAGAATTTTTGTACATCATCCTGTTGTAAGTACTGCTCAAGGTTAACAGGCCCTTTAGACGTAAAATCTGATTCAATCAGTTTCAACATTTCAGCCCGATAATCTTTGTCTGGCGTTGTACCACTACACCCATTGACTGTCGCTGCTATCATTAATAATAAAAATATTTTTTTCATATGGGTCCCTAGCGCTTAATTGCTGGTGCATTATAAATGCCGTCTTCAGCATTCTTTGCCATAAACATGGTTAACGCTGTAATCGCATCAGAGGCATAGTGAGGGTTAGGTGAACGTTGCTGACGTAAACAACTTTTAATTCTATGCTGCATCGTTCTGACTTCACCTTGTGATAACCGGTAGGCAGGCCATGTAGTATAAGTGGCTTGAGAATCATCTTTTTTCATAAGGTTAGGTAGGTTTTGTAAACGTATTCTTTTATTAGATGAGGCGTGACAAGTCACACAGCCAAAGTCATGTGACCCTGCACGATAAAAGAACAGTTTCTTGCCGATTTCGTAAGCATCTTTCTCCATCGGATGGTCAAGCTTCACCGCCATTGTCATGCCTTTAGAGGCTGCAGTCACGTAAGTGACTAACGCTTCTATGTCTGAGGTTTTTTTACCCGGTTTACTAAACGGTATGCTCACAGCCTTTTCATAGGTCAGCCCCTGAATAGTCGTTCTGCAAAAAATAAGTCGCTGCTCTAGGTCCATAACTTTATTTACATCACTAAAATACCTAGGAAGCTCAACGTAAGCACCCTCAATCACACCAGGCCCTTTACCTAAATCACAATCTTCGAGTGAGACATTATTAGGTGCGATTTTTTCATGCCATAGCTCATCACCACGCATTTCTCTAAAATCTGCAGGATTACCATCTTCAATTAATTCTTTGTATATATCGCTCTCTTCTAGAGAGGTACTGTCTGCAAATACACTACTAGCCAATGAAATTGCTATAGCCAACAAAGCCAGTTTCTTGATATGTTTCATGCTTTTCCCTCCAAACGTAAGCGTTCATTTACTTGACTGTTACGGTATCTGTTCTTGTTCCGTCTAAATTATCAACCCAAGTAACACTCAGTTTTCCACCTTTAGCACCACCCTTGAAAGAAAAGGATAGAAATGGATCTTTTGAGACAGCAATTCCCATAACTGATTCTAAAACCACCTTGTCATTATATTTAACAATTAATGTCTTAATAAAGTGTGCTGGAATCTTTCCTCCGTCATCACCTTTACGTAAACCTGTTTCCATGACGTGCTGAACCAAAATTTTTGCCTCTACTTCATCACCTTTTAATTTTGCACGTATGCGCATTGGTTTGCCCATAAACTTCTCCTATTTTCTGATCTAATTTAATTTAATATTTAAGGACTTAACCCCCGCAACCACCGAGTGTGACTTTAATTTCCTTTCTTGCAGCAAACCACTTACCATCAGCTTTTACTAGGGCTAAAATATTTGAAGTCTCTCCCATTTTAATTCGTGTTTTAAAGTTAGCATTAGTTCCCTCTGGAATGCTGAAGGCAGCTGCTAACGGATTAGGGTTCTTTTCGACTAGTACCGCAATGTACTCAGTATTTGGGATAGCACTTTTTACTCTAACTGGCACGACTGCGCCATTCTCCGCAATTTCAGCACTGACAACTGCAACATCACTAGACATTGTATAGTCACCCACACCAATCTCTTTCAACGTGCCTTCTAAGGTCTTAGCACCAAAGCTTGCTTGTTTCCATTCGGCAGCAACGGCATTGCCTGTCTTATAGAGTCCAGCAAAAGCAGCCAAACCGAACACCGCACTCAAGCGCAAAAAATCTCTTTTGGTTCTGTTTACATTCAATACAGCCTCTTCACTTTTACTTACAATCTTCATCATTTTCAGTTCCCTTTCAAAATCCAATTTACCAGTGCTTTAGCATCAGTATCACTTAGTTCAGCTTGTGGTGGCATCGGAATATCACCCCAGGTGCCGCTTGTTCCTTTTTTAACCTTGTTAACCAAGGTTATGTTTGCATTTTTGTCAGTCTTATATTTCTCTGCCACCGCATTAAACCCTGGTCCAACTAATTTATTTTTAACCCCATGACAGCTTAGGCAGTTACTTTTTTTAGCCAGACTTAACATAGTCGCCTCAGTTGAACCTTTTTCAGCTAGCTTTCTTGGCGCAACCTGCTCGTATCTTGCAACGGATTCTTTTAGTGTTTTTGCTGGTGGCTGCGTCGTATCAATGCCACGTACGGCACCGAACGTACGGTTCTGAAGTTGTATGTTGCCGTGCGAACTTCTAGCCGAGTCTGGGTATGAAGAGGTTATTTTATTAAGAGTTTTACAACCTGTCATACAAAGCTTACTTTTCACATCCGGCTTACCTTTAACAGTTCGCAAACCATGCTCGAGTGTCATGCCATTTCGATTTGGCATTAGCTTTTGTACTTCTGCAATATTCTTATCAGTCAGTATAAAATCGTCAGGAATAATCATCGCAAGGTTAAGTATATAAGCTGTCACTGCAAACACCTCATCATGACTAAGCGACTTTGGCGTCGTCCAGGGCATAGCACGGTGAATGTAATCCCACAAAGTAGATACTGTTGCTACTTTCATTATCGTCGTTTTTTGTGGCTGACCACTCCCCACTAAACCAGCTACACGGCCGGAGGCCATATCCTTATCAGTTGTGCCACCGATGATCGGTGTAAAAACCTCATTGGATTCACCGAAAGTGCCATGGCAAGAAACACATTTGGCTTCCCATACTTCTTCACCCTTCTTAACACTACCTGAGCCTGAAGGTAATCCTTTAAAATCAGGACGTACGTCAATATCCCAAGCGGCGACTTCTTCTACTGTAGCAGGTCTTCCGATATTGGTATAAGGCGCTGCATAGGCACTAGATGCAATTAATACAACTGCCGCAACAAAAAAGTTAATACGTTTGGACATTAGATAACTCTCCAGATGCTGCTAACTTCCATGACTGGATAGCATTGTTGTGATATACAGATCGCGTGCCCCGAACTTCTCTTAGTTCGTTTATTTTTGGTTGTACATAGCCAGTTTCATCAACTGCTCTTGATTGCAATATTGTTGGCGAGCCATCCCATACCCAATCAATGTTAAAACGTGTAGAACACTTAGGTAGCACTGGCGATTCGAGACGCGCTGTTTTCCAATTTTTGCCACCATCCATCGATACATCGACACGCTTTACTTTACCGCGGCCAGACCAAGCTAAACCAGTAATGTTATAAAACCCCTTGCCTATCAGCACCTGTCCTGCTGATGGAGAGGTAATCACTGACTTACACTCTTGTACTGAGGTATATTGACGATACTGCCCATCAGGCATCAGATCAATATAATGAACTGCTTCATCCTTTGTTGCATAAGGCTTATCACCGACCTCTATTCGTCGTAGCCATTTAACCGAAGAAACGCCCTGTACGCCAGGGACGACTAACCGTAAAGGGTAACCGTTTTCTGGTCTAAGCATTTCACCATTCATTGCCCAAGCAACGATGACATCGTCCAGCGCCTGATCAATCGAAATTGTTCGTGTCATACTGGAGCCATCACTACCCTCGGCAAGAACAAATCGCGCTTTTTTCTTATCGTAACCGCAGTCCTCTAGCAATACCGATAATGGCACGCCCGTAAACTCGCTGCAGCTCAACATCCCGTGTGTATATTGAACAGTAGGTACCGCAACATTACCCCATTCCATTGCTGTATTAGCACCACATTCAATAAAATGCATACGTGACACAGATGGTAGTCGCATCAAGTCGTCCATCGTATACACTTTTGGACTTTTAACTAAGCCATTAATCATAAATCGATGCTGACTTGGATCAATATCATGCCAGCCTTGATGGTGTCGTTCAAAATGCAATCCACTCGGGGTAATAATGCCAAACAAACCTTGTAATGGTGCAAATGAAACTGAAGCTGCAGAAACTCTAGTTAAGCCTGGTGACTCTCTACGCAATAAGTTCGTTTCGAATTTTGAAGGAACGCCATACGGATTAGCTGCCACAGGCTTTCCAAGCGTTGTTGAGTGAGAAGGTAAGGACAATATGTTAGGGTCACCACTTGGCTTACCTGCTGCTATTGCTGAACCGCCCATTAATGCAGCGCTTGCTGTCAAGAAACTATTTAATAAAAAACCACGCCTCTCTTTGTTAAGGCCGTTTGTTGTAATTTCATGCGTCAACTCTGCATCCAAAAAATTTTCAGGCGCAGGTAAAACGCGTCCAACTTTCTTAATCTTATCTGCCATAAAAAAATTTCCAACTTCCCAATTCAGTTCTTTTCGATATTAATGTCAGCCCTCTGACACAACAAAAAAAAAATACACATAGTGTTTTCTGTATTACTTCGATAGTAGCAATGTATTACTCATCCAATGTAACACCAGAGCCGCCCATTTCTGCTGGCAAATCTTTCATTTTAGGTAGCCCATCTTTAATACACAGCTCTGACTCTTCATAGAACACATGAACACCTGGTTTGAAAGTAAAGTCCTTAATAACCGCGGCATATACATCAACCAGACCTCCACCTAATTCCGGGTGATCTGTAAAGATATGGCCTCCGCATGTTTTGCACCATTTGCGTGCGCTTCTGGATGTCTTATTGTAAGTGCCAATTTTCTCACTACCTTTTGTCACCTCAACCGCTTCAGGCTTCCATAGCGTAAAAGCATTTACTGGCCCTGCAGACCAAGTGCGGCAAGACTCACAATGGCAGTAACCCATACCTGCTGGTTCGCCACTAATTTTTAACTGCACATCTCCGCAAAAACAGCTAGCTTCGTAAGATTTATCGTTGCTCATCATCTTTACCTTATAAAAGTTATTAAAAATTAACTTCCAAAGATTAACGGTTATGACAACTAAGTTCTAGCGTAAAACTACCTATTTAGAATTTAAAATGAACCCTAACTATATAGCCATTTAAGCAGGTGGGATTCAATCATGTTTTTATATTGCTTAATCTAATAATAACAATTAGTTATTGTATTTATTTTTCCTATAGCATCTACTCTGCCAAGAGTTAAAAAAGGAGGGGTGAATCCAAAATGTACGGCACATGATTTATACTAAAACGCATTTATCGGTATCTTTAAATATTGCGTGCCATTACCTTCCGCCTTAGGTAGCTCACCTGCTTGAATATTTATTTGAATTGAGGGCAGTATTAACGCTGGCATGGCCAAAGTTGCATCCCTTGCCAATCTCCTCTTAACAAACTTTGCTTCGCTAATAGTTTCATTAATTTGTATGTTATTTTGACGTTCTTCGCCCACGGTAGTTTCCCAAATTGGTTCTCGACCGTCAGGTGGATAATCATGGCATAAAAATAAACGTGTTTCTGGGGGTAAGCTGAACAGCTTTTGTACGGACTGGTAAAGAATGTGCGCATCCCCTCCAGGGAAGTCACACCTTGCAGTGCCAACATCTGGCATAAACAAAGTATCGCCAACAAAAATCATCGTGTCCTCAACAGCATAGGCCACGTCAGCTGGCGTGTGTCCTGGCACATGCATCGCTTTTACTCTAAGGTTACCGATATAAAATATCTCATCCTCAGAAAATAGATAATCAAATTGCTCACCGTCTGCATTAGACCGCGCTTCTAAGTTAAACACTTTTTTAAATACCTTTTGTACTTTTTTTATCCCCTCTCCAATAGCAATCAACCCTCCTAACTGCTCACGCAAATAAGGGGCTGCAGATATATGATCAGCATGCGCATGAGTTTCTAGCAACCACTGTGCTTTTAAGCCATTATTTCGCACGAAATCAATTACCAGGTCTGCAGACTGAGTCGTTAGCCTGCCAGACTTAGGGTCAAAATCCATAACTGAGTCTACAATCGCACATTCACTTTCAGCCCCCTCATAGATAACATGAGTAATCGTAGAGGTCCCCTTATCAAAAAATGATTTTACAATGGGTTTTTTAGTCTCAGCTATCACGTGTATTTCAGCCATGTTGAGTCTTACCTTTCACTTTAGTTTTACAAGTCAACATTCAAGTTAACTCGTTATATGCTTCATGCCCACTTAGAAAGCATTTCCCAGTAAGCGTTTTAAAAAAAACTGTATGTTTTAAGGTATCTAGAACTGGTCCTTTAACCTCAGCAAGGTGCAGCCTTTTGTGGGTGTGCTTCAATGAACGGTTAATGTCGTTCAACACCATTAGCGCAGTGGAGTCAATTCGATTAACGGCTGACATTATTAACAACACATCAGTCAGCATGGGATTGCTAGCAATTTTTGAATGAATAATATCTTCTACACCCTGTACATTGCCGAAAAACAAACTTTCGTCTACTCGAAGAGTAAGCACTTTAGAATCAGTTTCTACTTGATGTCTTTCTACATTTCTAAAATGTTCGGTACCAGAAATCCTACCAACAACTGCAATATGCGGATGACTTGCGCGCCAAAAGTATGACCCTAGCGAAAATACAACACCGATCAAAATGCCTTCCTCAACCCCCAGTGCAATAAGTCCGAGGAAAGTAAGAATAAATGCTACCGAATCTGCTTTGTCGAATTTCCAGGTATCTTTCAATATTGAAAAATCAGCCAGCCCGAGAACAGCGACAATAATAGTGCCGGACAAAACTGCTTGGGGCAGGTTTGAAAAGCTACCAGTAAAGGCTAGAAGAACAAGCATCATTAATGCTGCAGAAATCACGCCAGCTAAAGGGGTATTTGCCCCCGCACTAAAATTAACAACTGAACGGGAAAAGCCACCAGTAACTGGATATCCGCCAGAAAATGCACTGGCTACATTTGCTGCACCTAATCCAAATAACTCTCGATTTAAATTGATTTTTTGCTGTCTTTTTATCGCTAAGGACTGCCCAACGGAAACACTTTCTACAAAACCAACAACACTAATCAGTAAGGCTGGTAACCAGAGGGATTGAAACATAGACCAGCTAGGCAGGGAATAACGAATATCAGGAATTCCACTCGGCACAAAACCCACGATATTTACACCATTATTAACGTGCAAGTTTAGTTTTGTGACTAAAAAAATCGACGTAATTACCACTAACATTGGCGCTAATTTACTAATCATTTCTGCTTGTTTTTTTTGAAAGCCTAATTGACATAAAAAGTAGGGCAATAGTGATTTAGCGAAATATAAAAAAACAATAGTGCTTACCCCAATAGTTAACGTCGCTATATTGGTTTCTGGTACTGCATTCCAAAGAGCGATAGCAGTTTCAATAACATTTAAATGTGCGATCTTTACACCTAGAATATGTTTGAGTTGTCCTATTGCTATCAATATGGCTGAGCCTGTTATAAACCCGCTGACAACGGGGTGGCTTAACAAGTGCGCTAAAAAACCAAAGCGTAAAAAACCAAGTATCAAATAGAGCACTCCAGACAAAAATGCTAATTGAACTGCGAGCGTGATATATAGTTCAGAGCCAGCAACAGCTATAGGCACTAATGCACTAGCTGTCATTAATGAAGCTACGGCAACCGGCCCCACAGCTAAGGTCATACTGGAACCAAATAGTGCATATGCAACTAGAGGTAAAATGCTCGCATACAAGCCCACTTCCGGAGGAAGGCCTGCTATTAAAGCGTAAGCAAGGCTTTGAGGAATCAGCATGATGGTAACAATGATACCCGCGACAAAATCCCCATAAAGCCAGCCTTGCTCATAATGAAGCATCCAGCTTGGCGCTATTTCTTTTAATGTATTTTTTATTGAATTTGCTGTGTTTGTAAATGACATATTGAAACTGTATATTTATGGCTATGAGTGGTTAACAGCGAATTCAGATAGCACTTCTTTTAAATCTGCTCACTGGTTTTAAGGTTATTTGAAATCGTCATGCTAACAAAGCGTATTAATACGTATATGTAAACTTAATCAAACGTTTATAGTAATGAAAAAGTGACTTAACACACTATCGATATTGCAAGAATAAAATATATTAAAATCGTAGGCAAGTTTAATGTTTGCGGTAGTAGATATTCATGATTGAATTTAATGTCGTCATTGTACAAATATTGATGAAATGTAATGAAAAAGAATTAGACAAAGTGTTGGCTACACCCTCCTCCAAATAGCCACCCATTTATCAATATGTTTATGTTAGGTTTACTCTAATACGAGGCAATCATAATAATTATTAATTTAGTTAGAGGAAAAGCTAATGGCCAACACAAATTTAAAAACAGAATGTGAAGTACTAATTATAGGAGGCGGCTCTGCTGGAATAGCAGCTGCAGCGAGCATTATAAAGCGCCAGCCAAATATAAATATAGCCATTATAGAACCAAATGAACAGCATTATTACCAACCAGCATGGACATTGGTTGGCGGTGGCGCATATAAAGCAAAAGACACCGTAAGGCCAATGGCATCAGTAATGCCAAGCCGAGCAACATGGATTAAGGCAAGTGCCGAAAAAATAGATCCAGAAGAGAATCAAGTAACACTGTCTAATGGAAATACAATTCATTATGAACAACTAATAGTTAGTCCAGGATTAAGACTAGCTTGGGAAAAAATAGAAGGCTTGTCCGATACGCTAGGTAAGAATGGAGTTACTTCAAACTATCGCTATGATTTAGCACCTTATACATGGGATCTAGTATCCAGTATCACCAGTGGAAAAGTACTTTTCACACAGCCAGCAATGCCAATTAAATGCGCAGGCGCACCACAAAAAGCCATGTATCTATCATGTGACCATTGGCTTAAAAAAGGTAATTTAAACCAGATGGATATCGAATTCAACCTAGCAACACCAGGATTGTTTGGCGTAAAGGCCTACGTAGAGCCTTTGATGAAGTATGTAAACAAATACCGCGCTAAACTGATCTTCACCTCTAACTTAGTTAAGATAGATGGCGATAAAAAAATTGCTTGGTTTGACATTCAAGATGCGGATGGAAATACAACTCAAGTGGAAAAATCTTTCGATATAATCCACGTTGTACCCCCTCAAGTTTCACCTGATATTGTAAGCACCAGTCCTTTGGCTGATGCTGGTGGCTGGTGTGAAGTTAATCATCACACTTTACAACACCCAAGGTTTCCAAATGTATTTGCTGTTGGTGACATTTGCGGCACTCCAAATGCTAAAACAGCTGCAGCAGCACGTAAGCAAGTCGTCGTCGTCGCTGAGAATTTACTTTCACTTCGGGCTGGTGTACCACTACTGTCAGAATATGATGGGTATGGATCATGTCCACTAACAGTTGAAAAAGGCAAAGTGATTTTAGCTGAGTTCGGCTATGGCGGGAAATTACTACCTACATTCCCACTAGACTCTACGGTTCCAAGAAGATCTGCATGGTTTCTTAAAGCAACGTTACTACCTTGGGTTTATTGGAACTTTATGCTTAAAGGCCGTGAGTGGTTAGCAAGATCTTCATTTTTGTAAAACAAACCATTAACAATTATTTTAAGTAGTTTTACGTATACTTAATAGGTTTGTACAAGTGCATAATAATTAGACGTTAAAATATATTATATCTATAAAGGAGAACTGCATGAAAGTAAACTGGGACAGTGAAAAGTGTAGCCATGCTGGAAAATGCGTAGCAGCATTACCTGAAGTATTCAAAATTGAAAATGGGCAATTTGTTATTCAACCTGAAAATGCAAGCGTGGCTGACGTACTCAAGGCTGTAGAAGCCTGCCCTTCAAAAGCCTTTAGTGTTGAGAGCTAATAATCAGTTATTGGCTATAGCGATCGTTTTGTAGCCAGTTAAAAAAAGCAGACCAACTTGGTCTGCTTTTTTTATTTCTAACATCAATTTATAGCGTGATAGTAGTGAAGCTATACTAAGAAGATAGTAGTTTCATGATTAGTGGGTCCAATTGTTCATTTTCTCCAGCACAACAGAACATACCAAAATGAGCCCATAGGGTATCAACCACATGAAACTCACTATCATCGATAAATGCTTGTTCAGCCTGACTATGCTCTGGCGGGAACGACATATCGTTAGAAAAAGAAATAACATAGGTTTTAGCTGTTATTCTATTTAAAGCTTCAGCTAAGTTACCATTGGTATGCTTGCTTACGTCACCATGACGCCATTTCCAACCCATGCAAATCAAGTTATTTGGATCCATCGGTAAAAAGTAATTATCCCAAAAGCCTGTTTGAAAGTCTTGTAATGAAGAAAAGCCTAAACTGCGCCAGGTTTCTTGTTGATAAAACTCTTGGCACAAACCCATTACTCCCCACAAACGAGAGTGGCGCCTAATACCAACTTGACAGTCGCTAGCATCGCTATAAAAGCCATTGTTGTAGTTAGGGTCAGATTTTAGTGCATCTTCGTGTGAAGCCACCCAAAGTGCGTTATGTGGAGTTGCTTTAGCAGTGCCTGCAATCGGTGCTGCGCGTTTAACCATATCAGGAAAGCGAACTGCCCATTCATACGTTTGCTGTGCACCCATAGACCAACCCAAAACCAACTCAAGTTGCGTAATCCCAAAATGTTCTGTAAGTAACTTGTGCTGAGCAACGACATCATCCCCTATTGTCACATGTGGGAATGCCCCTCTGTCGTGAGGTGTTGGTGTATTACTTGGAGAAGAAGACATACCATTCCCCAACATACCAGGCAAAATAATGAAGTACTTTTCAGGATCTAATGGGCGACCTTTACCGATAAAGCCTTCCATAGAGCTTGATGTACCAGACCACATGTGTGGAAATAATATGACATTATCTTTGTTAGCATTTAACTTACCATGTGTTTTATAAAGTAACTTTGCGTTTCTGAGCGTCTCACCCATTTCAAGAAAAAAATTACCTAACTCAAATGTTTCATGCTTTCCATGTACTTCTTCTGAATAATATTCGTTCTTCATCATGTAGACCTCTCTAAGTTTTAATACTAGTTATTTGTTTTTTTATTAGAAAAATATTTTAATTACATGATACCTTTTACATAATTAAGCGCGGCCACCTTCCATACTGGAAGCATCTAGAAACTTGTCGTAAAAAATATCGTCATTTGATAGACCTTTTTTGTTGAAGGCTGCAATTGCACCGTCAATCATAGCTGGTGGACCACATAGGTAGGCATGTGTGTTACTCGCAAAATCTTCTGCAAAGTCAATATGATTTACTGCATACCCTCTCAAACCTGACCAATCACTGTCCTCTGGCTCTTGAGATAGTACAGGTATGAATTTAAACTTTCCATTAGCAAGCTCTGCGATTTCCTTCATCTCTTCGACACAATACAAATCTTTTTGTGAACGCGCGCCAAATAGATAAGTTACATGTTGGGTCATCCCCTGACTCATCATATGCTCTAACAGCGCCTTGATCGGTGCCATTCCACTACCACCAGCAATACATATAACTTCCTTAGGCGACTCTCGGTGCCAAAATGAACCAAATGGTCCCGATATGTTCACTTTCTGAGCTTCTCTGCTCTCGCTATTCAGCCACGTTGTGAACTCGCCTTTTGGCACATGCCTAATATGGAAGGTAACTTGGTTTTTTTTCTCTTTATCTGGAGACTTAGCAAAAGAGTATGAACGTGATTTTGTAATTACTCCAGGAACAACTATTTCTGCATATTGTCCCGCTACATAATTTGGAAACTCGTTACTAACTTGAATGGTGACTTCCAATATGTCGTGAGTAAGTGATTTTGTTCCTATAATCGTCCCATCAACCGTTTCAGGTTTCGACAGGGGTATAGTCGGTGTATCCATCTTGACTTCAATTTCGATATCACTTTTCAAGCTTGTTTGGCAAGCTAATATCATACCTGAGTCAATTTCCTCTTTGTTAAGCACGTAACTAAAGTCAGCTAGTGGTTTAATTTTACCACTGACTAAACGACAACGGCACTCACCACAACTACCAACCCTACAGTTATGAGGCCAAGCTAAATTGTTATCTAAAGCCGCTTTGAGTAAATTATGGCCATTTTCAACTGTAAATTCTTTACCAGCTGAAGCCACTTTGGCTTTAAAAGGTCCTTTTGTAGAAAAAAAACTAAACATATAAATATAATATCCTGGTAATTGTGTTTTATGACGGTATCTAGTAATACCTACAAATTTAATCAGCTAACTTATAGATGGACGACTTCTGGTTTCATTGAATAAAGTATACAAAGCACTTCATCCTTTTCTCGCTGTCCTGTTTTATTCGTATCCAACGCTTTAAGTACATCATCACATACGGCTATGAATTCTGCCTCATTGATGTTCATTCCTTTATGCGCAGAAATCATATCCATGCCCGTGTATTTTTCTGGGCCACCAAAGCCCGCACAACATAGTTCAGTCACTAAACGTTTTACTTCAACTGGATCGCTGGCTGCATATCGGTTATTAATAAGGGGGTTGCTAATATGGTTATCCCAAATATCTGAAGCAATTTGCTCTATACCAGGTCTTTTACCCAAACGTTCATATAGTGAAGCATCTGTTGTAGTCATATCTATCTCCTAAATACAAAAAAAAAAACACCAGTCCAAAGGACTGATGTTTTTTTATACTTAAATGTAACTAACTTCTAATTTCTTACCTTCTACTTTAGATAGGTCACATTCATACCCAACCATACGGTTGATTTTTGCAGCAATTTTACGCTCTTCTTCATTAGCAAAATCACGATCCCAAATAGCAAGTTTCTTTCTGTAAATTGCATGCCATAGTGGTGGAATCAGTGCTACCACAAACTCAGTGTAGTAACCCATCATTGCATTTGGTGCACCATTAGGTGTTGAAGGAACACCAACACTAGTCAATTCCCAGAAATGTGTTTCGCCACGGTCATGGTGATCTGCTTGACGACCAATCTCGATGAAAGCAAAGCCACTAAAGATATTATCGTTATCCCATGAATGACGGAACTCTATAGGCTCATTTTTAACGCGAATCAAACCATAATGCTCCATGTAGTTAAGTGCTTCTAGCTCAAATGTAGAAATAACCCACAACACAGCCATGCAGCCTAAACCAATTAAAGCACCATTTTGACCACCAGCCATATAACCTACGTAACTAAAAGCAGCAATAGTAGGTACACTTAACAGGTAACCTTTAATCCAACGGTTAGCAAAAATGTTTAAAAATGATTTTCCCATGCGTTTTAGACGTCTTTGCTCAGTTTTGTAACCAAAGTAAGATTGTCCAATTGTTGAGATAACCCAATGTGCATATAAACTACGTCCACGTGGGGAAGTAGCAGGATCAGCATCATCTAACATTGCATTATCTTGAGGTCCTAACCATGCACGGCCTAACTCTAGGTGATGGTTATATACGTGAGCGTAGCAAAATGCTGCGCAACCTGATAAACCCATCATCATGCGTGAAACTAAAAAGCCAAAGCCTTTAGTATGTGCTAGCTCATGACCAAACATAATACCTAAACCTTGATGTAAACCAGCACCTACAACTACAGCGCCTAAACCTAAGCCTGTAATGCCACTTTCGTAAGCAAATGTTTGACCTAATGCAGCAAAGGTTGCTGCTTCGACTGGTGCGCCACCAACATACTGGTATATACGCCACAAAACAACTGCCTGCAGTGCTACAAAGCTGACCAACTGAAGGTACATCATTGAATTTAGAATTGGCCCGACTCCTGCAGCCTCTCCATTTGAGTTAACCGCAGCACCCTTTAGATGAATGCCACTAGATAATGTATCAGCTACAATATTAAATCCAAAGATTGCAATTCCTATCCAAACCCAGTCGCCCCCCATCAAGATACCTGCGATAGTCGCAAGTATTCCCAGTGGCGTGTACAAATAAACTAAATGCCCTAATATAAGACTTCGCATAATAAATACTCCTAATATATAAAATTTATAGTTTCTATTGTTTTGAATAACTTAGCTAGTAAAGACTGTTAACTTGTCTCACCTAACATAAGTTGATCCTTACAACGTGTGACTAATATTACATAAAAATAAATTAACAAATACCCGAAGAAATACGGGTAAAATACGGAAAGTACGTGAAACTACTTGGTTTTGATTTAATTTATTAAGTTTAGAGTTAAATTAAAAAGGGTAACTCAGCCTAGTATTTAAATTAATCAATTAATTACAGTTCATAATTAACAGTCATGATACTTTAACTAAATATGAATCTACTCAGACTTTATCACCATATCAATCAATACACCAAGTGATTTAGCGCCTAATTTATCAGTAATATTAGCCCTATAACCTTCAATAGTGCGCACCGAAAGCGATAGCTCTCTTGCTATTAGTTTATTCGACTTTCCATTCTTTAATAATTCGAGCACTTCTCTCTCTCGCTTAGTCAGCACTTTCAAACTTTTAGAGGCATCATTTCGCTTGTCATCCTCTTCCCAAATAGCATCATATTGGCTCAAGGCCGCCTGAATCGTATCTAGCATAACTTGATCATTAAACGGCTTTTGTAAGAACTCGAATGCACCAGATTTCATTGCACGCACGGTTATTGGCACATCACCATGACCTGTGATGATAATAATGGGAATATGTGCACCCAAAAGAATTAACTGCTCCTGTAAGTCTAAGCCGCTCATGCCTGGCATACGTATATCTAGCACTAAACAGCCTCGCATTTCTATTGTAAAGTAGTCTAAAAACTCCTGTGCAGAAGAAAATATTTTAGGCGTAAGTCCTACTTGTTTGACAAGAAACCTTATTGCATCACGAACTGCCGGATTATCATCTACGATATAGATCGTATACTTGGCATATAAATCACTTTTCATTTAAATTCCCTATGACTTTTTCTTGCGACATGTCCAACGTAAAGCTAAAGGTAGCACCGTTGCTTGAATTTTTTTCCAACCAAAGATTTCCACCATGTGTAACAACAATGGTTTGGCTAATACCCAACCCGATACCAAGACCAAGCTTCTTGGTCGTAAAGAATGGTTCATATAAGCGTTGAGCCACTTCCTCAGTACAGCCATTGCCTGTGTCACTGACACTGACACTAATAAACTTTTGTTTATAAACCTTAGCACTAATTACTAATCGTCGCCGATCCTCTTCAACATCCTGTAAAGCATCCATACTATTGCGCACTAGGTTAATTAATACTTGTTTAATCTGGATAGGGTCAACTCTTACAAATGGCAAATGGGTAGGGACTTGTATTAATAGTCTGATTTGGTTTTGTAAGCATTCTGCACGTGTAAAATCCCGTACTTCATAAATAATATCTCGAATGTTGAAAGGCGTTTGCGGTTTCTCTTCCTTCCGTGCAAAGTCACGCAGTCGCCTAAAAATATCCCCGCCTAGCTCAGCTTGCTTAATTAATTGTTTGAGCCCGTAACTAACATCTTCTATTTTATAACCTTCACTTTGGATAATACGAACACAAGTTTGCGCATAAGTTGTAATTGCGCATAGCGGCTGATTAAGCTCATGCGCCAACCCTGAAGTCATTTCTCCCAAGACGCCCAGACGTGCAACATGTGCAAATTCAGCTTTGTGTAGACGATCCTGCTCTTCAGCTTTTACTAAGTCAGAAATATCATGCCCTGTAGAAATATAATGTGTAATATTCCCTTGATCATCTTTCAATGGCGTAATCGTCTTCTGTTCGTGGTAAACCGTACCGTTTTTCTTACGGTTAATAATAATGCCACGGTAAACGCCGCCTGAACTAATTGATTGCCACAACTCATCGTACAATGCTGGCTTGTCGGAACCAGTTCTAAGAAAATATGCTTTTTTACCAAGCACCTCTTGTCTTGCATAGCCTGTCATACTTTCAAATGAAGGGTTTACATATTCAATACTGCGATTACTGTCTGTAATAATGACAGAATCTGCAGTTTGTTCTAAAGCACTAGAAAGCTTGCTCATATAAGACCCAACGAACTCTCTTTGCAGCTCACTACCCACCCACTGAGACATAAGTTTAAGAACCTCTAAATCAGCCAATCTAAATGGCCTTCGTCTTGACTTATCACTTGCGAACGAAAGCGTTCCGTAAAGATCCCCCTCCACAGTGATGCGCACGCCCATATAGGCCTCTATATTCTCTGTCTTGGAGCTATAGTGCTTACTCCACTGTTTACTTTGACTTGCACTTTCAAAGGCTAATGGTTCACTATTTAAAATAGTTTCATTACAGAATGTATGTTTAAGCTTCTTTGTAGTGCCAGACGTATAACTTGGGTGGTTACTGATTGAATCATGAACATAATACTTTTGTCCATCAATGCGTGACAGTACCGCAATTGGCATATCGAATTGTTCACTACCCAATCTTAATAATAACTGTAGCTTTTCTTTCAATCTAAGTTCTAAATTTGAGCTAATCTCATAAAATGATCGTAACACCCTTAAATGTAAACGTTGATCTTCTTCCGCTCGCTGCCGCTCACGCTCCGCCAAAACTCTTTTGGATACGTCTTGTAAAATCAGCATCGCGCCTTTTTGACCAGTTCGATAAGCAAGTGGGGTTAATATGACTTCAATAAAACAAGTACCTCTTTTTTCGCTCTCCACTTCAAATACTTTTGGGTCTTGTCGTTTAAATGAGTCAAAACTGCTTTCTAAAAGCAATTTTACTTTGTTACGTTCTCTAACAGGAAGTAACATGCCGACAGGCCGCCCTAGCGCTTGCTGCTCACTAGTATCCAGAATTTCTAAAGCTAAGTGGTTCGCCGTGAGGATATTGCTATCAGTATCTACCGTCAGCACCCCGATTGGTGCATGGTTTAACAACTGATCTAAGTAATGCTCAGCTTCAGGCTGTAGTAGTGGTAACTTTTCAAAGTTTATCTGAGACCGTGCAATGGTATTTTGATATTGCATTCGAACCTGTCTTCGTTGAATTGCATTCCGAATCGCAGTCGACAGTTCATCTACTTCGGATACTGGCCAAGGAATAATCTGATTACTTGAAAATGGGCTGAACATTAATGTTCTCTTAAGTTGCGCACAATGTGCAGTCTCACTCAAGATGAAAATAGGGACATTTTTATCGTACAAAAATAAACGTTGCGCAACACTGACAGGCTCCTGGACATCTAAACCTAGGAGCACTGTGTCTGCAGATTGATTGCCATCCTCATAACTAGCGTAGATATTTGCTTTATCTTCAATATTAGAAATAGTATGTTGAGGCCAAAGTTGATCAAAAAGCATATCTGAAATTACAGGGGACACGCCCAATAGTTGCAACATCCCGTTGTTTGGTGTTCCTGCTACCGCCATTAATTACCCCTTAATCTGAAAGCAAAGGTTGCCCTAACAGTGCTCTACCTAACCAAACTCTCATAATATCAGTCGTTGGTGCCATTAATGGAGCTGCACGCGCATCTCTTAATAATAAGTGTAATTTAGAATCTTTACGGTAACCAATACCACCACACAGGGTCATACATTCGTTAACGATATTCACTACCATATCTGCCACTTGAACTTTAGCTGACATTAATGCTATGAGCGCTTCTGGCTCGCCTGAATCAAAGCTAGCAGCAGCATGATAAGTAAGCTGCCGTGAAGCTTCAAGCGACGCCCATAGAGTGCCAAGCCGATGCTGTAGTATAGAGTTTTGAGCCAAACTTGCCCCGGTGTGTGCATGGTAACGTCGAGATAAGTGGTTTTTAGCTTCCTCTATAGCCGTTGATGCCACACCTATATAAGTGCCTGCCATTGCCATCAAAAAGTATGGCATTACAACGTTAAAGATATACCATATCTGATCACCCTGCTTACCAAGTAAGTTATTTTTGCTCACTTGTACGTTATGCAATTCCATCGTGCGAGAGGAGTTTCCGCGCATACCCATACCAGCCCATTCAGGACCCCACTTAATTCCATCAGAACTCCCAGCCACTACAGCACATGAAAACAACCCCAGCTCTTCCTGATCATTACTTGAAACAACAGAAACAACATAAGAGTCTGCATACTTTCCATTGGTAACAAATGTTTTACTACCATTGATGCAAAACACTTCTGATGAAAGTTCTTTCATCGTTGCCTCTGGTAAATAAAAACTACTACCAGTTCCTGCCTCACTCAGAGACAATGTTGTAATATGATTTCCATCGCATATAGGCTTAAGCAGGTCGATTTGTTGCGCTTCGGTTGGGTTAGCAGCGATCACAGAACTACCAACACAGTGCATACCAAAGCAAATAGCGGTGGATGCACATTCTTGACCAAGAATTTCACAGACTTTTGCCAACGTTAATACGCCACTACCTAGGCCGCCGTATAAGGTTGGCACGACCAACCCACCAAAACCTTCTTTTTGCAAAGCACGAATGCCTTCTTCTGGCCATGTTACGTTTTCAAAATCGAAATCGACGGTTGGCGCAACAACTTCCCTTGCAATTTTCTGTACTTTTAAAAATAGAGATGATAGTTCTTGTGACTGCATGTCGAGTACCTAAAATAGTGATCTAAATTATAATCGATTTATATTTAGATATTAATCTTAATTGCTAAAAGAAGCAAAAAACCTCTCAGCTTTTTGCTTCTCTATCACTTGCTAAACTAAAAGTTAATGATGATCTATCAATGAGAATGCAAGTACTTTATCCATACTCTCAATACGATTAGCACCTGATCCAACAAGGCATTGCCCTTCCGTATCGCAACCCCATAAATGATAGGCCCTAAAGTTTTGTAAATCATCATGTATTTGATCTCTGTGTGGCATGTCTTTCGAAACCAATGAATCTGATGATTTTTCTGCAGCTAAGGCAATTTTAATTCGCTGTATCTCAGCCTGTAATTCCTTTGCAGATTGCCCATTCCAACCGCCAACAACGTTACCACTACTTGACTTTATATCATCCATAAATCATCCTTTAACTTTATTTAGAAGCGCTCACGCACCATCATTAATACAACTTTAGGTATCAGCCAGTCTTGGCCAGTCTTTTGCTCTTGTACTACAATTTTCATGTCGGCAGCAGTAAAATGAATTCCTTCTTGCGCAGCCATGGCTATATATGTCGAAATAAAATTACTTGCATCACTGGTTGTTTCCAGTTTTGCTAGAAGGTCAGCGTTACCCTTAATTATTTCGCCGAATTTTCGCACTTCTTTTTCAAACATGCGATTGTTAGTATCTCTTTCTAAAGCTGCATTTATCATTTTCTCGTCCCTTTTTTTATAAATTAAATATATGTGAATAGTTTTTTATTTGTTTTACTATTCTTAAAATACACAAAATAAACGTACAAACTACTCAAACAATATACTCAATACAAGCTGGAATGATAATGCGTATCTACACTTTAAGAACAAGTAAAACTACGCACTTTTTTTAAATCTGTAAAACCATTATCAGGTCAAAAAGCTTAATATATTTACAGTTATTGAATAAATAACCCCTAGCCCTAACTATTAAGCATAAATAATATGAAGGCCAATTAGGGATAACGGCAATCTAAAAACAAGCTTATTTAGACTTAACAGTCGTCAAACCTAAGGTTTCCCAGCATTGCATTCCGCCACGATGCCATTTTATTTTTTCTGCTGGATAGCCTATTTCAAGTAGTTGAGCTA
>TARA_B110000259_G_scaffold55583_1_pt1 | contig 30706 bp, 42 predicted proteins | sample TARA_B110000259 | Tara Oceans TARA_B110000259 (sample SAMEA4397649) | marine metagenome | biome: Polar Biome; feature: [SRF] surface water layer (ENVO:00010504); material: water (ENVO:00002006), including particulate matter (ENVO:01000060) such as... | depth 5 m | reverse complement strand
AATGGTTTCACAGTAAACTATTATGATACTGTTGACTCAGATACATACACAGTCGAAATAATTTATGCAGTACCATTTATTACAGTGGTAGATGTTGAACTAATTGGCTATGAGATGGGTGGAGAAGGTACGGAAGTATTCGGACAATTCCAAGACTCAGTTGGTCTTAGATTAACAAAAGAACTTAATGATAGGTTCTCTGTAGGTTTTAATGTTGGTCAAGATTTAGTGGCTGACAGTAATTACTATGCCTTTAGCGTAAGCGCAAGTCTATAATTAGAATCAAATAAATTGGGGGACTATATGTCCCCTTTTTTTATTTCTTTGAATAAGCCTGTGCACCAAAGAAGGCTGCAACAATACCAGCAACTGCTACAAAGTATGTAGGTGCCATTGAACCCAAAGTTTTTTGAGCTTCATCAAGTCCAACCAACGACGCAAGTACTACTGCAAATGGATATAGTAATAATCCACCTAAAGCAAACCATGTCATTTTACGTTGAGCATCTCGCATTGCATCTTGATCGTCGAGTTCCTTTCTTTTGAACTCCAAGTACATTGCTTGTTCTTCTTTAGAGACCTTACCGTCACCGTTAGTATCAGCGGGATGATGTATCTTTTCTAATTCGTCGCTCATTAGTCTTCCTTCTTGTAGAAAGTCCATGCACCGTATGCAATTAGACCCCAGCCGATTAAAGTTGTTGGTATTAGTATCATAACAATACCTCCGCCAATAGCAACTGCTCCATCTAATGAAGTCCTTTCCTTTAGTCTTGATTTAATAAAATCCACTTGATCACCTCCTTTTATTCATCTGTTTATGCATATATGTCTACCCTAGTTCCTATTCTAGAGTTTCGGTATCCGTATTTACGAAATATGTAATATCCGTAGTTTCTAACACTTGTCATTTTACTTAAATCCTATTGAAACCCCGCAACCACAGGAGTCTGTTTCTTTTGGATTAATAATCTTAAAAAACGTGTTTAATCCCTCTTTAACATGATCTAAGGTAGAGCCTTCTAAATATTCTACGGACGCTGAGTCAATAGCTATTTTGAATTTATCAAAATCTAATACAGTATCTTCACTAGTAATATGGTCAGCATAACAAATAATGTACTCGAAACCAACGCAGCCACCAGAAATGACCCCAAGCCGAATAGTATCTCTACCTTCGCTCGACGTTCTCTCAATCGCTTTAAGTATTGCTGCATCTGTTAACTCTATCAAGTTTTTGTGTTCCTCTTTACTTGTATATTATTTATAAATAGGAAGGTATAGCATCAACAATAACAATGATATGGAGTGAAAATGTCAAATAACCTAAAGGCTCTTACAAAAGAGCACCACGATAATGCCGAAAGAACCGAATTCGCTGATATGTTATTAGGTGGAAATATACCACCAAGATTATATCAACAATACCTACGCGCTCAATTAGCTAACTACTCAGCACTAGAAAGTGTTGTAGAAGTTCCAATGGAGCTTGAGCCTATATTTAGATCAACACAAATTGAAGAAGACTTAGTTGAACTAGAAGCTACTTATGATTTAGAAGAAATCGAAGAGCCTCTAAGAAGTGTTGTACAATATGAAAAACATGTTAATGTATTAGCTGAAAAGAATAATACAGACGGACTCTTAGCTCATCTATATGTACGACACTTTGGTGACGCTCATGGTGGTCAAATTATCAAAAGGAATATTCCTGGATCTGGTCAGATGTACGAGTTTGAAGATCGTAGAGGGCTGATCGCTGGAGTACGTGAATTACTACATGATGGAATGGAAGTAGAAGCAAAAAATTGTTTTGAATTTGCAGAAAGTATGTTCCAAGAGTTAATGGAATTGTATCACGAGCATCCTGAAGATTACGATAGTAGCGACACAATATTGGCAGAAGCAATGCCTAACGATAACTACGACTCATGATCGAATCAGAATTATTCGCCGAGCTAAGGCATTTAGCTGATCAGTTGCGCAGCTTATTTTCTAAGAATTTAGAAAAGTACGATAACGATAAACATATTCATACAGATGATCTACCTGGGTGGGAAGATCATTTTTGGAAATCAAATAGTATTCGTAAAGCTCATCTTAAAACAATAGAACCAGTTGGTAAGAATAAAATGTGGCTCATGCACATTAATGTCTTTCCTAGTATTCACTGTGATATGCCGATCTTTGGTTTAGATATAGTAGCTACTCCCAATAAGGTAAGCGGTGTCTTTTGTGATTATAGCAAAACATATGATGGTTTTGCTACTGATCTAATGCAAACATATTTCCGCGAGACTGTTAAAGATTTAAGTTGGAATAGAGAACGCGTGTTACCACCTTGGGCTACAGAAATATTCTCGGCTGACATGATGGCAGCTGGTTCTGTTAGGCCAGGAGAAGAGTTAGATCAATTATGTAAAACTGCACTTAGGCTAACAGAATTTTATTTAGAAAGTTCATCTATAGTTCCTTACAAAACAAAAATTAATACAACTGCAGCTCAAAACAAATACTGTGAAAATCAGAAAATAAACAAGATGCTACACAGCTCTATCCTTGCAATGGGGATTCCAGAAGATGTGAAGGATCAATATGTGAATAATGTTCTGTTTGAAGTCATAAAGTAGTTGACAAACACATCAAATTGTGATATAATATATATTCTAAGGTACGGGGTTTCCTGTACCTATTACACACATATACACAAGGAGATAATATGTCAAACGTATCAACAACATCCGGATATGAAATCCGAGCAAACCTATTAGTGCAAGCTCAAGAATTACTAGAGCGCAACATAGATAGGAAAGTCAACTCTGTTCATTCACACAATGACAGCAACCCCGAAGCAACCAAAACAATTCCAGCTAAGCAGTTAAAAGCTAGTGAGATTATTGCTACTGCCACAGAACTTTACGCTTTCGTAGAACAAAGCTAAAATAACTGTTGACAAACGCAGCAAACTGTGTTATAATATATGGGTTGGGTATGATTATTCAACCCATTCTTTATTCACAATTACCGAAAATAAAGGTTGACAAATGGCCCAATATGGTATATAATAAAGGTATATTATGACAAAAAAGCAAACAGGAGATTCAAACATGGCAGTTGTCGCATTGACGCCAGACAAGATACACCATGAGATCTCAAGACAACTATCTAGAGGTGTTCCATATATTGAAGCACTAGTAGATTTCGCTGAGAAGAATAACTACGAAATAGAAACCATTGCGCAAATCGTAAAGAAGAGTTCAATACTTCGTGAGAAGATTAGAACAGAAGCTATCGGCCTAAGGATGGTAAAGGTTGATGAAGAAAAAGCAAACCTAGACGACCTATGTAATGATAAATGATGAAGGCTTTGAAACTTACGTAAATTACTTAGCGCTGAAGAAACATTTTCAGAGTGACGCTTATGATTACATAAAGTACAATGGAAAGATCAGAGCATCAATGGACAAATTTCGTACTCGTAATGATGCATACTTCTTTTTGAAGCTATCGAAAAAAGAAGATACAGTCAACTATATGTTGGCAAATTTTATAAATAATCCAAATATCTGGATAAGGCAGATGCTAGACAGCGAAGCCGAACACAGATATAACGATTGGAGGAAAAAGATTGAGTCATTGACTTATACTTTTAAATCCGAGCTGAAACATCTTAAAGATGACTATCAGCAAAACTTTATATCACGTGATGGTCAACATCCGTATATTATGACACAGTATTGTCAGAAGAAGATTTCATTAGAGACCTTCACTATTCTGACTCATGCTGCCAATATTTTTGAGTATTGGAATGATAAAGTAGTTGACAAAATTATTTCACGTGATATAATAAGACTATCAAGAAAGTATAAACCTTTCTTGTTATATGATGAAAAGAAGTTTAAGGACATAATACGTGTCCACTTCGATGTGTAATACTACGCAAATATAACGCTATATTAAAGGAGAAACAACTATGGCACCTACTAACTTTGCTTCGCTAAAGAAGAATCGTTCGAAATCTCTAGAATCACTGAATGCTCAGCTCGATAAGATTTCATCTAAATCATACCAAGACCCTAACGCAGGGAAAGTCTGGAAACCAACAAGAGATAAAGCTGGCAATGGCTTTGCAATTATTCGTTTCCTACCAGCTACCGAAGGTGAAGAAATGCCTTTCGTAAGAGTTTGGGATCATGGCTTTCAAGGCCCTACTGGTCTATGGTATATTGAAAACAGCTTGACCACTCTTGGCCAAGACGACCCTGTATCTGAATTTAACGGTAAATTGTGGAATTCTGGGGTTGATGCTGATAAAGACCAAGCTCGTAAACAAAAACGCAGACTGAAGTATACTTCTAACGTGTATATTGTTAAAGACCCTAGCAATCCGGATAATGAAGGCAAAGTCTTCATGTACTCATTTGGTAAGAAAATCTTTGATAAGTTGAATGATTTAATGAATCCAACTTTTGAAGATGAAAATCCAGTGAATCCGTTTGACCTATGGGAAGGCGCTAACTTTAGATTAAAAATCCGTCAGTTTGAGGGTTACCCAAACTACGATAAATCTGAATTTGATGCACCATCTCCGCTATTAGATGATGATGACGCAATGGAAACTGTATGGACGCAACAGCATTCACTACAGTCTCTTGTTGAAGAAGGCAACTTCAAACCTTACACAGACCTTAAGACCAAGCTCTTTAGAGTATTGGACCTTGCGGCTGAAACACCTGAAGTGTCTGCAGAGTCACCTTACCAAACTACTACTAAAGAATCAGATGATCTTGATATTTCAAGCTCAATTAGAGAAGCATCACCTGCGACTCCTGATGTAGCAGAAAGTAATAATGCATCTGTTGATGATGACGACGACGATCTTGCAATCTTTAAAGATCTCGCCCGAGGCTAATCTAGAGTGGGGTTCGCAAGGGCCCCACATTTACAGGAGAAAGTATGTCAACTAAACAAACAATAGACATGACCAATTTTGATTTTGGCTTTACAGCCATGACAGAAGATGAGTTATCAGTAGTACAAGAAAGTAAAGCTCAAGTAGAGGCTTCATCAGCAACAGCTGAAAGTGCATCTGCCAAAGCTCAAATCATGTACGAAGCTGTAATTCCGTTGTTAAACAATCTCAAGGCTAACCCAGAAAAAGATTATATCTACTGGCCCAACCGTTACGAGAAACTTGACGCTTTTGCAGATCAGTTACATCAAATTCTAAGTGGAGAATAAATTATGAGTCTATTAGACAAAATGCTTAAGGCGGGGTCTGTCAAAGGATCTTCCATCTTATCAAAATCATCGTTCTTTAATGTTAAAGATCCGATACAAACCGAACTACCAATTGTGAATATCGCTTTCTGCGGCTCACTTAAAGGTGGTTTACTACCAGGCTTGACTATAGTAGCAGGTGAATCAAAGAGTTTTAAAACTTTACTTGGCCTCTACTGCATGAAAGCTTATTTACAAAAATATCCAGAAGGTATTGCTATCCTATATGATTCAGAGTATGGTATTACTCCAGAATACTTAGAAAGTTATAGCATTGATACCGACCGTGTTATTCACGTTCCAATCGAAGACGTAGAGCAACTTAAGTTTGACGCTACTAAACGACTAGACGAGATTGACAAAGGAGATAAAGTCTTTATTATGATCGACTCTATTGGTAACTTGGCCTCTCGTAAAGAAGTCCAAGATGCTCTAGATGAGAGATCAGTTGCTGATATGACAAGAGCAAAACAGCTTAAGTCACTATTTAGAATTATTACACCTAAGCTAACTGGTAAAGATATTCCAATGGTAGCTGTTAACCATACCTATAAAGAAATTGGTCTGTTCCCCAAGAACATCGTTTCAGGCGGTACTGGTCTTTACTATTCAGCCAATCAGATCTTTATTATATCTAAATCTCAGCAGAAAGAAGGTACTGACCTTAAAGGGTTTAAGTTCACAATTAATATTGAGAAGTCTAGGTACGTTAAAGAAAAAGCTAAACTACCATTTACAGTATTGTATGATACAGGTATTCAGAAATATTCAAGTCTATTTGAACTAGCACTTGAATCTGGACACTTATGCAAAGCTAACCAAGGGTGGTACAATGTAGTTGACCAAAAAACTGGTGAAGTAATTGAACCAAAACGTAGACTAAAAGATATTGAAGCTGATGTTCCTTTCTTTGAAGGCCTTATCGCTGATCCTAAGTTTAATGACTATGTTGAAAAGAAATTTAAATTAACTACACTAGAAATGGGGACTGCCGAAGATGATAGAGAAGACGATCTTATCGAATCTGATACTGAATGAGGAATACAGCCGAAAGGTTTATCCTTATCTCAAAGATGATTACTTTGAAGACATGTCTTATCGTAAAATCTTCAATACTGTTACCGAGTATGTAGAGCAATACAAGGAGCCTCCCACCATAGAGGCTCTGCGTTTGTCGATTGAAAAACGTAAGGATCTTAACGAAGACACTTATACCAACATTCAATCGTTGCTTGAAACGCTCTCAACAGACGATACGACCAATCAACAGTTCTTACTTGACGAGACTGAAAAGTTCTGCCAAGACAAAGACTTGTACAATAGTATTCGTAAATCTATTCTGATACTTGATGGTGAAGAAGGTGAGATTGATAAAGGCAGCATACCAAAACTGTTATCAGATAGTCTTGGTATTAGCTTTGACTCAAGTGTTGGTCACGACTACCTTGAAGATGGTGATGATCGTTATGAACATTACCACAGAAAAGAAGAACGTATTCCCTTTGATATTGATATCTTAAACAAGATTACCAAAGGTGGCTTACCTCGTAAATCAATGACAGTATTACTTGCTACTACTGGGGGTGGTAAATCATTATTGAAATGTCACATGGCTGCCAACCATTTAATGTATGGTAAAAATGTTCTATACATTACTATGGAGATGGCCGAAGAAGAAATTGGTCGTCGTATTGATGCCAATATCATGGATATCACAATGGACGAAATCAACGAGATTCCTCGTGATGTTTATGATAAGCGATTGGCCCGATACAAGACTAAAACTACCGGTAAGCTTATTATTAAAGAATATCCTACTGGTTCTGTTCACTCAGGCCACTTTAGACATTTATTGAATGAACTCGAGATGAAGAAGAACTTTAAACCTGATGTGATATTCCTTGACTATCTTAACATCTGTGCATCTTCTCGTGTTAGAGGAGCTGCCGCCGCCTCAAGCTATAACCTAGTGAAAAGTATTGCAGAAGAAGTACGTGGTCTAGCAATGGAGTACAATTGTGCAGTTGTAACATCATCTCAGTTCAATAGAGATGGTTATGGTAATTCTGATGTTGATCTTACAAATACATCTGAGTCAATGGGTATTACACACACTGCTGACTGTATCTTAGGTCTAGTAACATCTGAACAACTTGACGAACTCGGCCAACTTATGCTGAAACAGTTAAAGAATCGTTGGGGTGACTTAAACTACTATCGTAGATTCTTAGTTGGTATTGACCGCGCTAAGATGAAGATCTACGAACTTGAAGAATCAGCACAAAATAACGTTGATATCAACGGAAGCTCCGGTGGTGGTGATGGAAAAAAGTACCAGAGCAACAGTAATAAAGATGATGGGCCTGTATTCGATAAAACAGATATAGGCATGAGACTAAAGGGCAAGCGCAAAGGACAAGTTTTTTCTGACGCACAACTACTTTGATTGTAACGTGATTATAAATAACTGAAACTGTCCTATACAATTAACAGGGTAACCATGAAGAGTTTTAGCAAATTTAAAGAGCACGAAAGTCGATCCAAAGAAGAAGCGCCAGAACCAATCCAAGAGACCGCAGTAGTCGAAAGATACTCGCCTCTTGGATTCGGTTTAAAACAGTTCCAACTGGATGAAGCTCCCCTCGGTCCCGTTTCTTATGACGGTGACGACGAAGCATTCGCATTAGAAATTGCATCTAGACTTGACGATGGTATTAGCTCTATCAATGCTGCTATTGAATTAGATAATCGTAGAGGTAAAACTAACAATGCTAAAGTTGGTGTCTTTGCTATTATGCCTGATGCTCAGAGAATTAAATGGTCTGATTTAGCTAATCAAATTATTGCTGATTCAGATGATTTAGAATCTGCTACTATACCTGATGGCCGCAAAGAGAAGGATGTCTCTGTAAAGCATAAGGATATGGATAGATATGTTTATATCAATTGCAGACCAGATGGCAAGAGAAGTAAAGCAGGTGACGATCCTAACGAGCTAATGACAGCTGCACTATGTCTTAAAAATTCTTTAACTGCACCTAAGACTGTTGAAGAAATGGACGAGTTGATTAAATTTGTTCAATTAAACTTAAGTAAAGTCAGAGGCGCAACTCAGGGCCAGATTAATAGTTTAGAAGGAGATTACGTTAACTTGTGTTCAGCAGTATCGGCTGCTTTAACTCTCCATAAAAACAAATATGGTAACGCTGATATGGTCTATTTAACTGGACAATCTTGGGACCAAGACGTAAAACAATTTCAAATTACAAAGTACGGAATGAAAGACTTTAATAGTTCTGACTTTATTGTTAAGAAAGGTTCTTCATTCTTAGGTGTTTCACTAAAGAAAAAGAAGCTTTATTCTACGAAAGATCCTACCTTAATTAATAAATCATTCTCTACTCTCTTCCAAGATAGTAAATTTAATAAAATGATGGCAGAGCTTGATAAAAGATCTGCTCAATTCTATTTACGTGTCTTAGCTGTAGCAAAACAAAAGAAAATAGCTTCACCAAAGCTCTTGGCTGATATGGAAAAAACAAGACCCAATGCTAAAAATTGGAAAAAGTTTATTCAGCGCATACCAAACGATCTAGTTAACTCACAGTTAAAAGGTAATAAATCTTTATTCAGAAGTATGTCAATGATTATTCTGAAAAATAAAGAGTTAATGGCAAATCAATTAATTCAACTAATATTTAAAGCTGATCTCAAGGACCTGAAGAAAGTTAATTTTGATTTTACTCTAGTTACTGGTATAGGTGATTACGGACCTCGTAAAGGTGTTGATGTTAAAATTGGTGATTATAAAGATATTCAAACAGTTTCAACGAAGCTTAATGAAATAGTTAAGAATGAAAAAATAACTATCCGTGAAACTCCAGGTGCTATACAAGCATTCAGCGAGGGTGCTACTGCAGCAACATTAAAGTTTGATTTGATGATTGGTAAATTACCAGTTTGTCATATTGAATTAAGATATAAAGGCAACTTCAGATCAGCACCATCATTCACTGCAACAATGACCGACGAATTTAAGAGTCTCTACAAATGATAAGATTTCAATCGTATTTAAATGAGGCTACTGGCGCTAACCTTCACATGACGCATTTAGAAGATGCTATACTTGATGGAGGAGTAAAAGGAACACGTAATGTATTCCAATACTTACAAGCGCTTCGCGATATGCTTGGTGGAAACGCTAAAGCTCCTGTTAGCTTATCAGTTAAATGGGATGGCGCACCTGCAATATTTGCAGGTAAAGATCCAAGCGACGGTAAATTCTTTATTGCAAAAAAGGGATTATTTAATAAGAATCCAAAATTTTATAAAACAGCTCAAGAAATTGACGATGACACAGCCCTAGCTGGAGAACTTAATAGCAAGTTTAAAACTGCTCTAGCGGAGTTCTCTAAACTTGGTATTGAAGGAGTAGTACAAGGTGATTTATTATATACGAAAGACGATCTCAAAACAGAAAATATTGGCGGAGAATCGTGTGTTACTTTCCATCCTAATACCATTGTTTACGCGGTACCTGTCGACAGCGACCTTAGCAAACAAATTCAAGGATCCAAAATCGGTGTGGTTTGGCACACAACATACAGAGGAGCAGATTTTGAATCAATGTCTGCAAGTTTTGGTCAGGCGATCTCAAGCAAACTCAAAGAAGTTAGATCGGTCTGGCACGTAGACGCTGTATTTAAAGATGAGTCTGGTAACGTAACATTTACTGAAAAAGAAACAAAAGCATTCAATAAACTATTATCTGATGCTGGTCGTATATTCAGAACGATTAAGCCATATGCTCTCAATGAGTTATCAAATAATAAAGAATTAAACATGAGAGTTAACGTATTCATTAATAAAAAGGTAAGAGAAGGTCAACGTATTAAAAACGTACCACTTGCTATTAAAGGCATGCAAGAATTTATTAAAGAATATTATGAGAAAGAAGCAAGTAAAGTTAAATCACAAGTAGCCAAAGATCGTAAGTATGCTACTCGTGATGACGTATTAAAATATTTTGATAAAACAAACATTAAAGAAGTTAATAAAGTATTCCAACTATATAATCTATTAGTAGATGCAAAAATGATTGTAATCGCCAAACTCAATCACGTAGAAGGTTTAAAAACATTACTAAAAACAAAAGATGGATTCGAAGTAACAGGTCAAGAAGGGTTCGTTGCTATTGATCACGTTGGTAAAAGCGCATTAAAGCTGGTAGACCGACTTAACTTTAGTAATGCTAACTTCAGTACAAAATATATCAAAGGGTGGCAGAAGTAAACAACCCAAAAAATTGATTGACAAACACTCAAAAATGTGTTATAATATGATTTATACTATAGGAGAAACTAATGGGAAGAATTAACGATAGAGGCCACGATGGTGGCAACATTTGGCGTTGGCAGACTATTGAAAAGTATGTCAGAAAAAACAATTGGACGAAAGGAGCAGAACTTGGAGTATGGGTTGGGGAAACCTTTAAGCACTTGGTTAAAACATGTCACAATTTACATCTTATTGGTGTTGATCTATACGAAGCTCAACCCGGTTACGACGGACCCGAACAGTGGACGCGGGGCGAAAACGGCCATAGCTGGGACCACGAGACATATTATCAGGACCTCGTCAGATTTTGTCAAGGTTATCCTGGTCGTGCCGAGATCATAAAAGACTTTACTACTGAAGCTGCTAAAGAAGTAGAAGATGAAAGTTTAGATTTTGTGTTTATCGATGCAGATCACAGTTACAATGGAGTAATGAGAGACGTACAAGCTTGGGCTCCAAAAGTAAAAAAAGGTGGAATGATTATTGGGCACGATATACATTTTCCAACTGTTAAAACAGCAGTTGTTGAATTATATGGTGAAGATGGATACTTTGTGGAAGATGACTTCCTTTGGTTTGTAGAGAAAACGTAATGACAAAAACAAAAGTGATTAACTTTTATGGTGGACCCTGCTCGGGTAAGAGTACAGCCGCGGCTGGATTGTTTTATAAAATGAAATTGTTAGGTTACAAAGTAGAACTCACTGATGAGTTTGCTAAAGAGTGTGTATGGGAAGGTAACATCCCAATGCTTAGAGACCAATTATGGATATTGGCTCATCAGCACAGAAAGATTCTTCGTCTATCTGAGAAGGTAGATTATATCATAACAGACTCTCCAGTCCTGCTAAGTCCAATTTATAGAGAAGCTTACGGTGATCCTTTATATACAGATTTGATTGACAAGCTTGCTATTGAGTGTTACGAGATGTACGATAACATTAATTTTATGTTAAGTCGCCCTCGTGATGATTTTGAAGAAGATGGCCGAGCTCAAGATGAAGTACAAAGTGTACAAATTGATCTAGACATATTAAAACAGTTCAAAACTCTTGGAATTCCTTATACACAGATTGAAGGCCCAGACAACGCTTCTGTCGCTTATGATTACTTGGTGAAAAAATATGACACAGTCCATTGATGTAAGGGTAGATAGAATCTACCGAAAAGAATTACGACGCCAACAAACAACTATTGAGCTGATCGCTTCAGAGAACTTTGCTTCTGATGCAGTAATGAAACTATGTGGTTCAGAATTTACTAATAAGTATGCCGAAGGGTATCCTGGTCGTAGATATTATAATGGTTGTGAACATATGGATGAGATTGAAACTCTAGCCATTGACACACTTAAAGAACTATACGACTGCGGGTATGCTAATGTACAACCACATTCAGGTGCCAACGCAAATCTTGCCATAATGAAAGCTTTTCTTAACGTAGGTGATACTATCTTAGGAATGGACTTAGCAAGTGGTGGCCATCTAACTCACGGTGCTCCTGTTACTATTTCAGGTAAATGGTTTGATGCTCATACGTATGGTGTAGGAGATGACGGCTTAATTGATTACGACGAAGTTTATAGATTAGCACACTTTCATAAACCAAAAATGATAATTGCTGGGGCAAGTGCATATCCAAGAGTAATTGATTGGAAACGGTTTAGAGAGATTGCTGACTCAGTTGGTGCATTACTTATGGTTGATATGGCTCACTACTCTGGCTTGATTGCTGGTGGTGTGTATCCTAGTCCATTACCTTATGCTGATGTTGTTACTTCTACAACTCATAAAACATTGCGAGGACCTCGTGGTGGAATTATATTATGGAATAATCCTGATTATACAAAACGTATTAACGGAGCAATATTTCCAGGAACACAAGGTGGTCCATTAATGAATATTATTGCTGCTAAAGCTCAAGCCTTTATTGAAGCAAGTGATCCCTCGTTTAGAGACTACACCCGTTCAGTCATTATTAATGCTGTAGCAATGTGTAAAGTATTTGAAGAAAACGGTTTCCCAGTACAAACTGGCGGAACAGACTCACACATTATTTTAATGGACTTAAGTCAAAGTAAATATAGTGGTAGAGAAGCTGCAGACATATTAGAAGAGAATGGCATTACTGTAAATAAAAACGGTATTCCAAATGATCCTCGTCCCTTTATGGAAACAAGTGGTATCAGAATTGGTACAGCAGCAGAAACAACACGTGGCCATGGTGAAGAGTGGTTTATTAAATTAGCACATACCATAGTGACTTTATTAAAATAATGAAAACAAATATCGAAAAGAAGATGCAACATATTTGGGTAGGCCCTAAACCTGCCCCGCTTAAATGGATGCATACCTGGCGCGATAAGCACCCTGAGTGGGAATATAGTGTGTTTACAGATCACAAATTAAAAAATCGCTCTTGGAGAAATCAAGCATTAATAGAAGCTTATTATAATGCTAAAGCTTTCTGTGGTGTATCTGATTTAATTCGATATGAACTATTATATGAGCGTGGCGGTTTTATTGCAGAAGCTGATATGATTTGTTTAGAAAATACTGATGAGTTATGGCAAGCACCCGAAGATCATGCTTACACTTGTTACGAAAACGAAAAAGGTAGAGGAAATAACGTTCAGCCTATCTTTGGATGTAATCCAGAGAATCCGTTTGTTAAACATGTTTTAGATGAGTTGAAAAAGCTTAAACCACAAGATTTACACCATCAACCATTTATGTCAACGGGTAATGCGTTCTTAGCAAAACATGTTCCACAGTTTAAAGATAAATTAACTATCTGGCCATCTCATTATTTTATTCCACAGTTTTATATTAATGGTGCACAACGATATGGTGGACCAGATAAAGTTTATGCAGATCATAAATGGGGTTCTACTGGTATGGGCTTTAACTGTGTAGACTATTCACAAGGAGTATAAATGTACTTATCTCACAAACACAAATTCTTATTTTTACGTACACCAAAGACTGCTTCGAGTAGTTTATCAGATTTCTTTATTAAGAATATAAATGATGACGAAGCAATCTATACCGAAGTTGAAGATAGTAACTTACCTGGTACATTAGATGAAGCGATCGTAAGTAAATATAGACCTTACGCATTTTACCATTTAACATTAAATCAATTAATTGATGAAGGTGTAATAACAAAAGACCAAGTTGCTGAATACGATATCTTTGCATTGTTAAGAAGTCCAGTTGATAGAGCCAAGAGTTTCTATTATTTCTATCGCAAATGGAAAGATCCTTACGGTGATCCAAGCATTGAGCAATATCGTCAATGGACAGAAAATGGTGTGTTTAAAGGTGAACCGAATAGTGGTATAGTACAAACAAGTTTATTAAAATTGGGTACTAAAAGTATTGGCCGCTTTTGGTTATACGAAGATTTAGATAAAGAACTAAGTAACTTTATGTTTAATCGTAGATTGAGAATAGACCACGCACTGCCAAAACATAAAACAGACTCTAGAAAAGCTATACGCAACGAGATAGAGTTTGAAGAACAAGACATTCAGGCTATGCGCCAGACATTTAAAGAAGACTTTGAGTTATATAATAAAATAGTATCATGAAAGCATATATTCTTAGAATAAATAGTCCTGTATCACTTGAATACGCAAAGATAACTGCTGATTCTTGTGATAAGGTTGGTTTGAAATGGGAATATTTTGACGGTTGGTATGATATAACAGGTCGTGCTGCTTGGTGCCAAACCGGTATCAAAATGAAATTTTATGAGCCACCTTTAACGATTGACAATATGTCACCAGCACAAAAGGCTAATGCTTGTTCAGCAGGACATGGTGCAATATGGAAGAAGATTGCAGATGGACCTGACGAAATTGGTATAGTATTAGAGCATGATGCAATAATGTATTATAAACCAGAGCTATATATTTTTGATAATAGCATAGTTGTATTAGGTTATAAGGTTACTAACCCTAATGATTATGATCACGTTAAAGCAGGGCCGCCTAGAGAATTATTTAATCTTGATGGCCACGAAGGTGCTCATGCTTATATGATGACAAAGAAAACTGCTCAGTTATTAGTAGATGAAATTGAAGAACATGGTATTTTAGGTGCAGTTGATAATGCGTATTTTATACGTGGTCAACGAAGAACAAAAGTACCACTTGCAATCATGTCACCCACCCCCGCATTGGGATGGTTAAGAGAATCTACTATATGGAATGGTAGTGCTGATAGGAATTATAAATTCATTCCTTCATTTGAGAAATATTATAAATAACACAGAGTAGATATACTTTACAACTAAATAGTTAAATTAGGAAACAGTCCATAATGAGTCGTTCATTTAAAGAATATTTGACAACTAAAGACGAAGAGCGAAAGCTTAAGGCTAAAGCCGACGCAGAAGTCGTTGAAGCGCCTAAAGACGACGAAGAAGAGTCTGAGAAAAAGTCAAAGAAAAAGAAGAAAGATCCTGTTGCTAAAAAGAACGAGATCGATGTGGAGCCTGAGACTAATGAAGATGAGACTGAAAACGAGACTGAATATCCGCATGATATGTGGCATCAAAAGACAGGCGAGAAAAAAGTAGCCCTAGACCAAGCAGATCATGAAGCGTTATCTAAAATGGGTTATACTGAAGAAGAGCCAGAGCCTGAAGAAGATGACGACGAGACAGAAGCTGAAGTTGCCGACGACGATGATAAAGTAGCTAAAGACCTAGACAAAGATACTAAAGACGACGACGAAGACAAAGACGAAGATCCCAAAGACAAAGACGAAGATCCTAAAGCTTCTACGAAAGATATCCAAAGACACAATCCTAAGAAATATGTTAATATTGCCCCTGTAATGAAAGAAGCACTTAGTAAAACTGCAGTTATGACTTGGGGACGCATGAATCCTGTTACTATAGGACATGAAAAATTAATTAGCGCAGTTATTAAGACAGCAGTGCAAAAGAAAGGAATCCCACTAATTTACTTATCTCATTCTGTAGATAAGAAAAAGAATCCATTACCATACGACCAAAAAATATTATTTGCTAAAGCTGCATTCGGTCCTAAGATTATAGTTAAGAGTACAGCTCGAACAATCATTGATGTTGCTAAAGAATTATCAAGAAAGTTTGACGATTTAGTAATGGTGGTTGGCTCAGACCGTGTTAAAGAGTTTGACACAATGCTAAATAAGTATAACGGAAAAGATTATTCGTTTAATTCTATTGAGGTTATATCAGCTGGAGATCGTGATCCTGACTCAGACGGTGTTACTGGAATGAGCGCATCTAAAATGAGAGTAGCCGCTGAAAAGGGTGACCTCGCTTCTTTCAAAAAAGGATTACCTCGTAAATTACAATCCAAAGCAAAATCAGTCTATGGTGCTGTAAGAGCTGGTATGGGTATTGACGAAGGTTACGAAGAAATAGAACAAGACTATTTAGAAGAAGCACTTACAAGACAGCAAAGACTCAAGCGCAAAATGATTATGCGCAGGATGAAAGGCAAGATTGCAATGGGTAGAAAGAGAGCAATGAAGAAGCGTGCTACTCTTGATGTATTAAAGAGAAGATCTCGTAAATTAGTTTATAGATTACTTAAGAAGAGATTCTCAAAAGGTACTTATGGTGAGATGCCATATTCAGCAAGACAGCGTGTTGATGACCGTATTAAAAAGATTCCAAAGAATAGAATTGATACTCTAATGAGACGATTCTTACCAAATGTTAAAGCTGCCCAAGCTGCAAGACTTGCTGCTAAGATTAAGAAGCCAGGGGCTGCTACAGTTAAAAAGCCAAAACCAATTAAAATACTTAAGAAACCTCAAATGATTTCTGCCAGTTTTGATAATCAGTTTGAAGCATTCATTGCTGAAAGGGTTGCAGCTGGTAAATTAGTTCCTAATAGTCCTATGGGTAAGCAGAAACTTACTGGTAGAGAAGTAGCCCAATATTATAAAGATAATCCTGCTGCTAAACGTGCCTCTAAAGATACCGAAATTAAATTGGGTATTGAATTAGCACTTGACTTAAGTGGTAATATGAATTATGCTATTAAAGAAATCGAAAAGATTAAGCGTAATTTAAGTAAGCATCCTGAGATTAAGAAAGCACTTCAAGTTGCTAACGAGTCTTACGATACAGAAAAGCTTAAACTATATACCTTTGAGCAAAGGATTCAGCAAGAAGTAATAGCAGAAAAAGCAAAAACTGCACAAGATCCCGATGTTAAGGATATTGAAGGTACACAACCAAAGCATTATTATAAGGGTGTTAAGAAAGACACAAAGGACGATCGAGCAAAGCATTTTAAATCAAAATCTAAAATGGACGACGATAATCCAAAAGCTTATGCTCCTGCGCCTGGTGATAAGGATCCAAAGACTGGTGAGTTAAAGAAAACTAAACCTAGCGATCACACCAAAGAATTTAAAAAGATGTTCGGCGAAGATAAAGTTAAGAAAAGACCACATATGCTCTTAGCACGTAACGGCAAGCCTGTTATTGATAAAAGATTCAAGCAATTCCGTAATGGTCCAGATCAACTTGAAGCAGACCGCCAAAGAAAAATAGCAGCTATTATGAAAGTAGCTGAAGACGTAGAGTTTATCTTTAATGAAAGTTCAAAAGAAGCTCTTAAAAATAAAGCAGATAAGACTGGAATGTCTTATGGTGTTTTAAAGAAAGTGTTTGACCGTGGGGTTGCTGCATGGAGAACAGGCCATAGACCTGGAACTACTCCTACACAATGGGGATTAGCAAGAGTAAATAGTTTTGCTACTAAATCAAAAGGTACTTGGGGTGGCGCTGATAAAGACCTTGCTGCTAAAATCAGGAAATAAAGATGAAAAAGTTTAAAGATATACGAGAGAGTGCCAAAGGAATGGTGCCTGGATTTACTGTAGAAATACCCAAGCAAACTATATCTGGTAAGACTATAGGTGGTGGTAAGAATGGTATGTTTATCGGTAAGGCAAGGACTGCTCGTGAAGCAATCGCTACTGCAGCAAAACGCTTGGGTGTTGATTTCACAATGCTTAAAGTCGGTAAGGTAGTTAAGGAATCTGCTGAGTCTGAAAGCGGTGCTGGAGCTGGTTTCTGGGGTACTGATAAGCTTCGCAAAAAATTACAAAAAGATACACCTGGTCAAGCTATTAAAGGTATAATTAAATCAGAAGAAACAACTCTTGCTCAACAACAAAGAGATAAAACAAAAAGCCAACATGACGCTCATGCAAAACGCATGAATAAATCAGCTCGTGATTCCATTAAGAAATATGACCAAGCTAAAAAAGATAGAGAGAAGGTCTCAGGCGTTAATGAAGCTGTCGACAGAAGCGCCATTAGTGCTGCATTAAGAAAAGCTGCTGAAAAAGAAAATATGAAATCAAACCGTGATGTAGAGCGTTTCTTTGATTACAGCGGCGGCGATATTATCTTTCAAATGGTTAAAGATGAAGACGAAGCAAATAGCTTAATCGGTCAATTCAAATCTCAATATAAGCAAAAGTTTAATGAAGAACCTAACAGAATTACTAAACGCCTTAAAACACGTGGTGTTGACTTAGATCAAAGAGCTAGGGATAGAAAGGCTGAATACGAAAGATTAAAGAAGCAGCAGACTCAAGAAGAAGTTAATGAAAGCAGAGTTAAAGATCTTAAAGACTTAGAAACTTTATCTATAGCTTACGTAGATCAACTGCGAAAGGGCAAAGACCTTAAGGTGTTAACAAAACAAATTAACCAAATAAAGAAGAAACTTGGTGTTAAATGAAAAGATTTGGCCAGTTCATCGTTGAAGGTTCTGAATCCTGGGAAGCAGGATATAAGAGAAGAGTCGTAAAAACTACAAAGCCACAGCACAAGGCCGATGGCTATAATTGGAGAATTAAAGGTAAGGACAAAGCAAATCTTACTATTAAACTCTATAAAGATAAGCCGTCGCAAGACGAATTTAATAAACAAATGAAACGTGTCGCCGGACACGAGTTCGGAGGATAAAAATGGAACGTTTTAAGAAATTTAATGCAGCAGCTATTGCTGAAAGCATGTCAGACGACTCACGTATCAAAAGCCTGCAAGACAAAATAGAATATACGCAAAAGCGTAAAGAGAATGCAAAATGGGTGCGTGACGATTGGATGAGAAAAGCTTCAGAAAACACTGACTCAGCTCAAGACGAGCGAATCGAACGCCAGCTTGACGGCGCACGCCAAACAGTAGCCAAGTGGTCTGCAGAACTTGAACGCTTGCAAGAATTCATGGTAAAGGCCAAAGATCAATATAGGCAGCAGAATAAGACTGAAGCTGTAGCAGTTGCAGATATTTCGGTTGGAAAGAAAAAAGCTAAACCAGTTGGAGTTAAAGCAGATGAGCCTTTAAAGGGTTATGCTTATAACGAAAAAGCAAAGGGTCAGAACGAAGAATCTGAAATGTCTTTAGACGATATTAAAAAGAAATATGCTAAAGAAATTATTGCTTACCAAGACGGTGACAGTAACAATCTATCAGGTGGAGCATCAATGGCTCTATACGGTTATCGTGGTTCCGACGCACTTAAAACTGACGACGCTGATGAGTTTGACGACTTTGTTATGGGTTTAAAGATGGGTGCACATAAGAAGACTAACGAACACCGGTCAATGGATACTCTACTTGACATGTTAGAAGAAACTAACATGGACGAAGCTTTATCTCCTAAAGAGAAAGAAAAACGTCTAAAAATGATTAAGAGAGCTGTTGAAAAACTTAACAAAGCAAATATCGAAAGAGTTAAGAAAATGGCTATGAGAGATATGAAAGCTGCTGGTATGTTTGACGACGCTATAGAAGAAAATTCTGCTATCGGCGGTTATAGAGATAACTCTAGGGATGGCCAACAAGGTCCCAAAACTAAGACTGCAGCTCCAGAAGTGTCTCGAATCGAACAACTGAAAAAGAAATTAGAATCAGCTTATGATCAAAGAGATATTCATGACGCAGCCCATAGAAAATATATGGAAAGAGCTAAAGCGATTCGTGACAGTAATCCAAAAGACTTAAATGGTATCCATGGTGCTGAAGCTAGCGCTGATAATCAAGAAGAGATGGCTCAAAAGGTATCTGATAAAATTTCAGATATCAGAGACCAAATAGCAAATTTAAAGAAATAGTAAATATGCAAAATTTCTCAGAATATAACGAAGAAACATTTGGACTCTATGAAAGTACTATAGTACCATTAGAGCAACCGATGCTTGAGTTTGACGAAGAGAGTGATCCTGAGTTAAATTCACCTAAGCGATCAGGCGGACCTACTAAGTATGTAGTATATGTACGTAATCCAAAGACTGGTAATATTTCTAAGATTAACTTCGGTGATAAAAAAGGTGGGCTTTCCTCTAAGATTAATGATAGAGGAGCCGCTAAATCTTTTGCAGCTAGACATGCGTGTGATACTAAAACAGATAAAATGAGTGCAGGCTATTGGGCTTGCAGATTACCTAAGTACGCAAAGAGCTTGGGTTTAAAAGGTGGAGGATCATACTTTTGGTAAAGAATATAATATTATTAGCATCAGTACTTGTATTAGGTGCATGCTCAAGTCTTGGTAAGTTTATACCAAGTGAATTTGATAACGTTGAATATGGTAAACTAGTAGAGCTTAACGTAGTAGCTACATCGCATCAAAACGATTGGTGTAAAAAATCATCTTTAGGTCAAATGAACTATAGAGCTGAATGGTTACATACTTATAGTAATCATCGTTTAAACGATAACATTACCGAAATATATAAAGGTATATGGGACTTAACAGAAGAGCTAGTAGCTAAAGAAGAACCTAGTCAAGCATATTGCAGAATTAAGAGAAATAGCATTCATGACATTACAGAGAGTGCACTAATTGTATTTGGAGACAGAAAATGAGTAGTATTAACGATTTGGAAATAGTAGCACGGTCACTAAAAAGCTTACTTGACGATGGGGAATTGACTGAGAGTGAGTTTGACGAATTAATACAAGATTTAATTGATGTTACTAAAATTGAAGAAGATATCGATCTTGAAGATAACAAGATTAAATTAGAAAAAGCAGTAAATGCTGTAAAGGCTATAGCTAATATTATCATCTAAATATGAGACCTTATATTGACAGCGATGACATTCGTTTGTTTCATGTTAGTGACGACAATAAAGAGTTTGTTTGGCATAGGGATAAAGAAGACCGAGAGATTGAAATACTCGAAGGTGACGGATGGCAATTTCAAGCAGACAACGCTTTACCATTTTTAATGAAGCCTGGATTAAAGTTTAAAATAAAGGCTGGAGAATATCATAGAATCATTAAAGGTATTAATGATTTAAAAATTAGAATTTATAGGAACATAGGATAATGTTTAAGGATAGAATCAACGAAGGAATAGAGCATCATATTAAAGCTGCCTTAAAAGAAGACACTTCTACTATTGAAGTTAACTATAACGCTGATAATAATAAAGTTGACTCTCTTGAACAGAAATATAGTGTTACTATAAGTAGAAGTGGCCGCGATAAAATAAGAGTTACTGGCGATAGTGCAAAAGTATGGAATTTAGCTAAAGACTTTCATAAAGGTTCAAAGCCTGCAGCAGAAGCGCATCCTAATCTAGCAAAGAAAGTAAACGGAACAGATAATCCTGATAAGCTTGATGACAAAGATAAAGATGACCAGGCTGTTGCTAAGAAAAAAGTATCTGATATGCAAAAAACAGATAAAGATAAGTTTTTCGATGACGACGATTTTAGAGGTTATAATAATCATGTATTAACATTAAAAAATCGCGCACACAGATTTGAAGTTGAACAAGCCTTTAAAAAGGCTGGGTATGATGTATATGGTTCAGACCTTTCAGTTTCAGGAGATAAAATCAAATTTAATGACTATAGTAAAAAAATAGGTCGTGATGAGAAACAACTACAAAAAGTTGTCATGGACGTACTCGGAATCGATATAGATAAAGTATAGATGGCGATAAAAAAGACAAAGACGGTGGCTTCGATTATGATGAGTATCGTCGAACTAAGCGAAGATAACAACTTCAATTATTAATAAATAGAATATAACAACAAATTTAAAGTAAAGGAGACAATTTCAATGTCATTCAAGGATAAAATCGATAATATAATGGAATCAGCTGTCCGCAGTGCGTTGGAAGAAGCTACTCTTAAAATATCACACTTCACTGGTAAAATCGCCGATAAAAAGGGATTTACTATGACTAAAGTTGGAGAGAGTAATCCAGGTGCAGTAGTAGTATTAAAGGGCGACGAAAAAGCCATTATTGGATACGCTAGAAGATACTTAGGCGCTGAAGAAGGTGAATCACTTTCTCAAATCCAAAGCGATCAACAAGGCGGCCTTGACGCAAGTCCGCAGCAAAAAGAGCCTGTTTTTGCAAAGGAACAATTGGAAGAAGCTAATCTTAAAATATCGCATTTCACTGGTAAAATTGCAGATAAAGCTGGATTTACTATGAAGAAAGTTGGGGAAAGTAATCCTGGCGCAGTGGTAGTATTGAGTGGTGACGAAAAAGCTATTATTAGTTATGCCAGAAGATACTTAGGTGCTGAAGAAGGCCAGACACTTTCTCAAATTCAGAGCGATCAACAAGGCGGCCTTGATGCATCTCCTAAATCCGCAAAAGAGCCTGTTTTTGCAAAAGAAGATGCTTCTGATAGCGATGCCGAAGTAGATTCTGATATTCAAGGTAAAATTTGCCAATGCTGTGATAACAAAATTACAGAAGACGGATGTGGTTGTAACGAAGATTGCAAACACTGTGGTGGAATGGGTAAGCCAGTTGAAGAAAAAGGCGAACATCAATCCGAAGCTAAATTAGACCCAGTTGGTAAAGCAGATGCTGATATCGATAATGACGGTGACGTTGACTCTTCAGATGAGTATTTAAAGAATCGTCGTAAGAAGATCGGTTCAAAGATTGATGCTACCACTTTGAAAAAAATGGCTAAGGCCGCGGCTGCTAAGAAGTAATTGTACTAGCAGTCATAAAGATTTAATATATAATTTAATGATGACTAAAATATGGAGGATATCATGAGAAAATTAATTGAATGGTTAAAGGGGTTGTTTGGAATCGTCGCGATGCCAACACCTGTTAAACCAGTAACTGTACCAAAGGTGCCAGTTCAAAAAGGAGCAGCTGTTAAAGCTAAGTTCGTAAAAGATGCTCAATGGACTGAGATGACTAAGGCTCAACTTAATAAATTAACCAAAGCTAAGATCGAAGAAGTAGGTCGTAGACTTGGAATTGAAATTGATAAGAGAAAAAAGAAGGCTGATTTAGTCGACCAAGTATTTAAAGCTTCAAAAGAAGCATTGAAATAATTTTTGTTATAACTTAACGTTAAGAAACAAATTAAACAAGGAGAATAACAATGGCACAATGGGGAAAAACGGATACCGCTGCAGACGCACCTAAGTATCTAGAATCTGACGCCAATAACACTAACAAGTCACATGATGCTGATAATGCAGTGTTTGTTGATTTAACAGAAGCAGGTATTGCTGCTAACAGAGCTAAGGGTCTAAAGACTCCAGGCTGGAATCTGTATAACACTTATGCTACTGCCGATGGCCGTACTAGAAATATTGTTGAACCGTTAATAGCTATGAAAGTTACAGCAGTTGTTGCTGGTGACTTAGGTATTACTGGTGATACAGCAGTTGAAGACGCTATCGTAGCTGACGCTTAAAACACTTAGGCAAGTTCTTACATTATGGTTATGAAGTTAACAGAATCAACCTTTCTGCTCTATGCGATGAAACACTATGACAATCCGCAATGTACGGAGATGTCTGAGTTTGAAGAGGATATGAAGAGATTCCAATATCTCAGAAAACTCTTCTCACGCTATAGGCAAGATGAAGACTTGAAGGAAAGGTTGATTTTGAATCATTTGATTGTGATATTTAATGTGTTTGGAGTAGACGCAACTAACATGTTGTTTTTTAAACTGCATGAGTTTCATAGCTATCTCAAACCGTTTGTGCAATATTTAAATTATATGCCACAAATATTACAGTACGATGAGTTAATTATTAACTCAGAAAGTATCACTGGTGATATTTTTATTGAAAACAAACTCAGGGAAATATAAGAGATGGTAGTTGATTTATTTTTAGTCTTTAGCTTTATTAAGAGGCTTGTTACGCCGTTTAATAAGTGGGAAGCATATAAAGAAGGTATTATCGATATTAAAGGTAATATACTTCTCCGCCGTAGAGATTTTACTACGAAAGCACAAAGTAATTCTTTCGGTGTGTTCGATCAACTTATTTTAAATCTCAAGAAGCTTTTAGCAAAACTACCTGGTGGCCAAACTAAACTTGCATCTTATGCAGCCGCTCTTTGGTTAATTAAAGAGCAAAAGTCGGTTGAAGAAAATCAGATGCTTTCAGAAGGCAATGATGAGTATTTAGCAGAACAATTTTTAGAATCGGCCGAAGCACGTTTTATGCTTGAATACGCTGATATAGAAGAAGCTGCTAAGAAGGAAGAAGAAAACACCGTAGGTGGTGGAGCGATTGCTGGTTTAGGTGTTGGTGCGCAAGGAGAACCTGGTGTATCTAAAAAAGCACAACAGAAACATAAAACCCGAGTTTTGAAAAGAAAGAAACTTGCAGATTTTGTAAAGGAATAACATGAAACAAGAAAATAAAGAAAACGTATTTGAACAGCTAAAAATTGATGAAGGAGTCGTGTATGCTATATACAAGGACCACCTCGGCTATCCTACCTTTGGAGTCGGTCATCTTGTCCTCGACAGTGACCCGGAATTCGGCGAATCAGTTGACACAAAGGTTACTGAAGAGCGAGTTAGGGAATGTTTCGATAGAGATCTTGGCATTGCCATTTCAGAGTGTCACGCTTTATACGGAGAAGGGGCATTCGGAGACTTTCCAGGCGAAGTCCAGGAAATCTTGGTTAACATGATGTTCAATATGGGTCGTACAAGACTAAGTAAATTTAAAAACTTTACTGCTGCTTTAGAAGACCATGATTGGAAAAGAGCTGCTGTTGAAGGCCGTGATTCAAGGTGGCACAAACAAGTAACCAATAGGGCAGAGCGCCTTATGGTTAAGATGGAATCAGTTTAATATAAATAAGTTAAAGATTTACTTTTAAATACAGGAGAATAGAATAATGTCTATTGAAAAAATTATTGCAGAGGCTATCGAAAACAACCCTCTCAAACTAAAAGAAGCATTTGAAGAAGAAATGAATGCTAGAGTACGTGCAGCGCTTGAAGAGAAGTATAAAGAAATGACTTCTCCTTCAGAAGTTTCAGAAGAAGTTGAAGCGATGGTTGAAGGCGAAGACCACGATGAAGACGAAGGCGACGACGAAGAAGTTGCTAAAGACATGAAAAAAATGCACAAAGACGGTGCAGATAAAACCGAAGTTCTAAAGGCAATGAAAGAGAAATATGGTTGTTCAGGCGATAAAGCAGAAGGTCTATACGCATCTAACTGCGGCGGTTAAGAGTTTCTTAACTGTGTGGGGATGGATCAAATCTTGGTTCATAGGAAAACGGTATACAATTATCGTTTCCTATGATTCCAAATTTGGCAATTTAGACGATAAAACTTTTACAGGTGTTCGTAAGATTAAAAAGAGCAACTGGAAAGAATTGAGCTTTATTACTGCAGCCGGTAAGCTAGTTACTGTTCGTTCAGTTAGTGGCTTATTGTATCGTATTGAGGAAGAGTGATGACACAAGTATGGTTAACATTAATATTGGTTCTCGGCGGAGGTTGTTATTACCTATTCGATCAGAATCAAACCTTAATAGGCAACAATGTCAAACTCGAATTTGCTATTGAAGAACAAAAAGCTACGATCGTAGCTATTCAAGAGTCCTATGAAAAACAAGGTGAAGCCCTTGGTAATATGGCTCGTGCAAATCAAGCAATTGAAGCAGAAAAAGATTCATATCTTGAAATCTTTAAAAAGCACAATCTCGACTTACTAGCTATTAAAAAACCTGGTTTGATTGAGCTTCGTATTAACAATGGTACGAAAAAAGTATTTGAGGAGATAGAGAATGATAGCAAGAACATTAGTGTCACTGCTACTGCTAACGACGATAGTTAGTGGATGTAGTTTATTACCTCAAAGACAAGTAGAGATAATTAGTAAGCCTGTACCGATTAACATTATACAACCTCAATTACCACGGCCGATTAATTTAGCCGATATTCAGATGAGTGTTGTATCAGAAGCTGTTATTACAAACCCTTGTAAAAGATCAATATCATTTGAACCACAGAAGTTTGATGATAAAGGTATAGAACAGTTAAAAAGACCTAAAGCATGTGACTTATCTGAAAGAGATAATCCGTTATGGCCAGTAGGTTATACATATCTTGATAGATTCCTTGATGAAAACAAAATCGCAGGCGGAGGTTCTATAGTATTTGTAGCAACCACTGTAAAGAATTACGAAGTTCAAGCTGCAAATTTCCAAGAGCTGCGTAGATATATCAGAGAATTAGGTGAGGTTATTGTTTACTACAAAGAGGTAACCACTAATACTAAAAAAGATAGTTCAACAGGCGGACAACCAGATAACAACTAGCCCATTCTAGTCTGCTCTTAGTCAATAAAAAAACAATATATTTATTATCTTAAGTTTAATACTTTTAAGAATAAATACTATTGACGACACTTCTGCAACAACCGCAAGGAAAGCAAATGAGCAAAGAAATGGAATGGTGGCTCGTTGAGCCATGTGGAATAATAAACCAACTAATCTGGAGTAGCCTGTGTCGGATGAATTAAATCCCATAAAAACCGATATTGCTTTAATCAAAAATGATTTAAAGAATATTGAACGATTCTTCGATAAAGTTGATGAAGCCATGGATCAAATGGTATCACTCAGCCAGGACATCGCAGTTCAGCAGAAAGTGCTTGAGACTTTTGAGTCTAAGCTCAACAACGTTGAACACAAGATAGATACTCAAAGCAGAGTAGCTATAGAGTCGAGATTTGCTTTTAAAGAAGAGCTTGACGATCACAAGTATAGATTCAACCAAGCGATGACCAAAGGAATGGCTGACGCACAAGCCGCCCACCAAGAACATAATGAAAAGCTTAGGACGTGGATGGAAGGCAGCCGAGAGCGTACTTTAGTAGCAATCACAACTCTAACTAAAGAGTTTGATATTAAGATTGATGAACAAGAAAAGCGTCTTCGTGGATTAGAGAATCTCAAGTATTATATGCTTGGAGCAGTCGCTATCGCTACTGCAGCTGGTAACTACATGATTGACATGATGACCGGAAAAACATAAATAAAGGTTGACAAATAGACCAAAATATGATATAATAGTCTCATAAGTTAAATTGAGTAAGACTTATAAAATTATTTAACGGTTGACAAATAGGCCAAAATGTGATATAATGGTCTCATAAATTGAATTGAGTAAAACTTATATGATTGATTACGTTGATATACAGTACGCACAATCTCTCGCCGGTCGGATGGAGAGATTTAAAGTAACACGTACCAACCCCTACAGAATAAACTTCCGTTGCCCATTATGTGGTGACAGTCAAAAGTCTCGCTCTAAAGCTAGAGGTTGGCTTCTTGAGAAAGATAATAGCTTCGTTTATTATTGTCACAACTGTAATGCTAGTCAATCTTTCTCATACTTTCTTAAACAAGTAGATCCTCTTGCCTTTAAATCTTATGTGTCTGAGAAGTTTATGAGCAAGCATAAGAAACCAGGTGATGAAAAATCTATACTTGAAAGGACAACCTTTGAGACACCTAAGTTCAACAGCAAATCAGCAATAAAAAGTATAAAAAAAGTTAGCCAACTAGACCATAACCATTATGCGAAATTATATATATTAGAGAGGGAAATACCTTCTGCGCAACATTATCGCATGTACTACACTCCAAAGTTTAAGACTTGGGTAAATAGTATAATACCAGATAAATTCGAAAGCGTAGAGCGTGATGAGCCTCGTTTAGTAATTCCGTTCTTCGATAAAGATAAGAAGATGTTTGGTGTTTCAGCAAGAAGTTTTAAACCAGACTCAAAGCTGCGATATATTACTATCATGTTTGAGGATAAACCAAAAATATTTGGCCTCGACACAGTCAACTTCGCTAACCAGTATTACGTAGTTGAAGGTGCATTTGATAGTATGTTTTTAAAGAATGCAGTTGCAATGGCAGGTGCTGACGGAAATACTAATGCTCTCAACAATACAGAAAATGCTGTATTTGTATTCGATTCTGAACCTCGCAATAAAGAGATTCACAAACGAATGGAGAAAATAATAGACGCTGGTTATAAAATCGTGATATGGCCAACAGATATTCCAGGTAAAGATATAAATGAGATGGTACTCAACGGCTATAAAGATATAGAGGGTACCTTAAGAAATAATGTGTATAAAGGATTGGAAGCAAAAATGAAGTTAAACTACTGGAAAAAATCGTAATGACTCTTCGCAACAGCACCCAAAATAATAAAATCAAATTAAATAATTAGGAGAGTAGTATGCAATACTGCGGGATAGAAGTCGACAACAAAAGAAACAAAATATTATCAGAACAATCATTGAAGTTATTGCAAGACTACTATTGTAGAGAAGATGAAAAATCCCCGCAGCAAGCATTCGCAAGAGCTTCAGTAGCTTTTAGTAATGGTAATATGAAATTAGCACAAAGGATATACGATTATGTATCTCAAGGTTATTTTATGTTCTCATCTCCTGTTCTATCAAACGCAATACTAAAAGGTGAAGAAGTTAAATCACTACCCATCTCATGTTTTCTAACATACGTTCCAGACACTCTAGAAGGTTTGATTGATCATTCTGCTGAACTACGCTGGTTATCAGTTAAAGGTGGTGGAGTTGGTGGTCATTGGTCAGACATCAGAGCTGTATCTAATAAGGCACCAGGGCCGATGCCATTTCTACATACAGTTGATGCCGATATGGTAGCTTATAGACAAGGACGAACACGTAAAGGTTCTTATGCTGCTTATATGGATTGTGACCATCCTGATATTGTAGAGTTCGTTAATATGAGAATACCGACAGGTGACGTGAATAGGAAGAATCTAAATCTTCATCATGCTGTCAATGTAACTGATAAATTTATGGAAGCAGTTAAATCTGGTGACTCGTGGGATCTTCTAGATCCTAATAATAAGGTAGTTAGAGAAACAGTATCTGCACGTAAAATATGGGAACTCATTTTAGAAACAAGATATAGAACTGGTGAACCTTATGTTAACTTTATTGATACTGCCAATGCAGCGTTACCTCAATCTCAAAAGGACTTAGGTTTATCAATTAAAGGATCAAATCTATGTAATGAGATTCACTTAGTCACCAACGAAGAACGAACAGCAGTTTGTTGTTTATCTTCAGTTAATTTAGAAAGGTATGATGATTGGAAAGATACTAATATGGTCAAAGATCTTATTGTATTTTTGGATAACGTATTACAGTTCTTTATTGATAATGCTGGTGATGAAATTAGTAAGGCACGTTATAGTGCACAACAAGAGAGATCATTAGGTCTCGGAGCAATGGGCTTCCACTCATACTTACAAAAGCATATGGTTGCATTTGACAGCGAAGAAGCTGATCTGATTAACGAAGATATATTTTTAAGTATGAAAACAAAATCAGTAGAAGCAACTTTAAAAATGGGCAAGCAAAGAGGCGAAGCCCCAGATATGAAAGGTACTGGTAGACGAAACGCACATATGTTAGCGATCGCTCCAAACGCAAATAGTTCAATGATCGTAAATACATCTCCAAGTATTGAACCTTGGAAAGCAAATGCATTTACTTCTAGGACTAGGGTCGGAAGTCACCTAAATAAGAATCCGTACCTCGAAAGAGAATTGGATAAAATCGGAAAGAATACAGACGATGTATGGTCAATGATTATCACTAATGGTGGCAGTGTTCAGCATCTTGTGTTTTTAGATGATCATACAAAAGAAGTATTTAAGACAGCTATTGAATTGGATCAGCTGGCACTTATCAGATTAGCAGGACAAAGACAGAGACATCTATGTCAAGGTCAGTCTTTAAACATATTCTTCCCTGCAAATGCTGATAAACAAACATTACACAAAGTACATTATGAAGCCTGGAAACAAGGAACGAAGGGTCTATATTATTTAAGAACGGAAACATCTAACAAAGCAGAAAACGTAACTACTAAAGTTGCAAGAGAAATGTTAGATGATATTATTAACCCACAAACAGTACAATTCAGCTCGCCGAACCAAGAGGATCAACAAGATGACTGTCCAAGTTGCCAAGGATAAGAAAATGGATGTAACAATATACACAAAATCTAACTGTCCTTTTTGTGAAAAAGCCAAAGCCTGGTTTAAGCAAAGAGGAATACAATATACAAAAATCGTATTAGACGATGAAGAACAACGATTATCGTTTTACCAAAAGATATCTAATGGTAAGCAAGTACGATCAGTACCGCAAATTTTTATTGATGATAAACACATTGGAACTTATAACGACCTCATGGCGATCGCCGACACGCTTGTTAAGAAGCAAGGCGGGTTATTAGAGTTCTCAGAAACATATAAGCCGTTCCATTATCCATGGGCTGTTGAAATTACAACAAGACATGAGAAGATGCATTGGATTGAAGATGAGCTTGACTTATCAGAAGATGTAGCTGATTGGAAAATGGGTAAGATGACTCCTGTAGAAAAAGAATATGTTACTAATATTCTTCGTTTGTTTACTCAATCAGATGTTGCAGTCGGCCAAAACTATTATGATCAGTTTATACCTAAGTTTAAGAATAATGAAATTAGGAATATGCTAGGGTCATTTGCGGCTCGTGAGGGTATCCATCAGAGAGCTTACGCATTATTAAATGAAACCCTTGGACTACCCGACAGTGAGTACCACGCGTTCTTAGAATATTCAGAAATGGCCGATAAGATCGAGTATATGCGTAAAGCAGACACCAACACACTACGAGGCCTTGGTTTATCTCTTGCTAAATCAGTATTCAACGAAGGTGTTGCTTTATTTGCTTCTTTC